>OLGD01000176.1_pt1 | contig 130615 bp, 103 predicted proteins | sample 1605311 | NCBI WGS metagenome assembly OLGD01 (sample SAMEA3888917, study PRJEB22519) | human gut metagenome | biome: human gut; feature: human-associated habitat; material: faeces | place: Denmark | collected 2010 | reverse complement strand
ACAACTTCATTTGGGCGGCAAGCTCTATTTGCGATCTCTACAAGGCTCGCTGGGCGCATACGTTTCAGTTGCGTAAGCGGAGCCTCCTTTTCACCAAATTCGTAAAGTTTATACTAAGTCAAGTTGTCCTGTACTCGGGGACAACTGCAGGGAGAGGCGCACCCCATCTGGTGTCGTCAGACACCAGATGGGGAATTTTATACATTTGCTGTTACTGGGGTAGTGGCTGACCGATCAGATATGATTGATAGATATACTCCGGATTTTCAAAAAACATGCTGCTGTTGTAATCATCCAGTCGGTCGGCTATCCAGGAGTTGTAAACTTCGATTAGTGCATCGGGAAAGTCAATCCCTTTTGTCTGGGAAACTGCGACAATCAACCGCTTATAGACTTTGCCAATATCGAAAATGGAAGGAACCGCGTAACGGCAGGTCGAAACATTGTCGAACGTCCCCTGCGGGATATAATATTTCTCTGTCAGATTGTCGATCAGCTTCTCCATATTCTCACTGTGGTAGACATCAGCCAGTTCCAGCAGATGACGAATCTCTGCAATTCCGAAAGAGTTTACGACTACACGCCGATGATTTTTTGTTTTCCTCCCAATCGCTTCAATCAGCGAACAAACAAAGAAAAGATCGTTTTCCCGACGGTCTTCACGTCCGGTCATCGTCCCACCTCCTTGCTTTCCAGAAAAGTCAAACAGGACAAGGCTCTCGGGGTACAGAACGTAATCTGGTGAGTCGGATGCTTGAATTTTGCCAAGACCCAGAATTGTTCTCTGGTAAGAATTCCGCTGATGAAGTCGGCAACATAGTTCCATATCTGATCGTTTGCCATTGCTCCGACTACGATGTCATGAGAATGCGGAGTTCCGTTCCGGCAGGCTACGATGAAGTCAAGCCACTCCTCCGTCATCTGATCGAAGTTCAAAATGTCCAAATCAGGATTGGGTGTATATTCATAAGAAGTGACGACAGGGGTATCAAACCGTCGTGACCAGCGTTCCGCTTGTGCTAATAACTCCGTGCAATAGAAACCGGGACCGAAATCTTTGTTGTTCCGGCTCAGCTTTATTTCCGGAGTCTGTATTTCACAATATCCACCGTGGTAGACAATCATTGCTATCTTCCCTGTTCAGCAGCTTTTCCCATAGATTATTCTCAAAACATTGAGTTTGTAAAATATATCATCTATGGAAGCATTTGCAAATCAAGGTTTGACTTTTACTGACGGAGCCATTATAGTAAAAATATCATCGTTGGGAACTACGAAAGTTCTTTGAAACGGTAACAAGTGGTACCTCTGTCATATTGACAAGGGGGGATCAGGAAGACGGAGCCAGATAAAAAGACTGCGAAAACAGGAAAAATGACGGTGGTGCCACAAGGTGCCATTTTAAAGGTGCAAACACCAGAAATTACCGTTTGAGCCAGCTTTTTTCTCCTGTGTGAAAGTGGCCAAATTCGCCACTTTTGAGCTCAAATCTTCCTGATTGGAAACAATTTGAGGTGCGAAAAAATCTTCGGACGTTCCAGCTGCCGGAGCCATTTTTTTACTTCCGTTTTTCCCGTGATTAAGCCTCATATTCAGCTTTGATCTTCTCTTTTGGAAGCCTGCCGCATCTCTTGATGAGATGCTCTCAAACAGGTCGAAGCGCTGGGGCTGTCTGGTGCCGTAAAGCGGCAATCTGTTGATTAAATTCCCTCGCCTCCCCGGGCGGTATCGATCTCTCCCCGCAGTCCGTTCCGGCAGGAAACGTCGATGAAACTTTTTCAGCTAACTTTCCGTTTCGGAAAATCGTTCCAGAAGCCGTTCCCGGAAAATTTCCGCAGCTTTGGAAAAGACCTGGTATTTTTTCCAGACGATGTTCAATCCGGATTCCAGTCTTGGTTCCAGCGGGCGGAAGCAGAGTTCTCGATTCCCGGTTGCATCGATCAGTCCGTCCAATCCGAGGGCATACCCGATCCCAGATTCCACCATCAGGGCCGCGTTGTAAATCAGATTGTATGTGGCAACGATATTGAGCTTTTCAAAACTTTTCCCGAACCACTCGGCATATGCGTTCCTCACTCCACTCTGGCGAATGCTGATCCGCGAGCAGATCAGAGGCAGCTGCAGAAGTTCTCGGAGAGTTACCGTTTCCCGGACCGCCAGAGGGGAGTCTTTTCGCATGACCACTCCCCAGAGATCGCGGACGGGTAACGCGACGGAGTCGTACTTCGAAATGTCCACCGGCTGGATCAGAATTCCAAAATCGAGAATGCCCTTGTCGAGACGCTCCATGACATCTTCTGCATTGCCGCTGTAGAGACTGTAATGAATATCCGGATACTCCCCCCGCAGCTCCCCGATCATATCGGCAATGAGGCGCATGGCCTTGGACTCTCCGCCGCCAATGTGGACGCTGCCGCCGATGTTTTCCCCCATCGCATTGAAATCGCCTTCGGTCCGGTTGACGATCTCCAGAATCTCTTCCGCGCGTTTCCGCAGAAAACGCCCCTCCGGCGTCAGCGTGATGGTGCGGTTGCTCCGCAGGAAAAGCTGTTGCCCGAGCTCCTTTTCCAGATCCTGCAGCTGGCGTGACAGAGTAGGCTGGGTCACGTGCAGAAATTTCGCCGCTCCGACGATCGTTCCCTCTCGCGCAACTGCCAGAAAATAACGCAACACTCTGATTTCCATCGGGAACCTCTTCGCATTGTTCTCTCTTAACATAGCATGAAAGTAAATGCCTGTCAAGCATAGGAGTGTATAATAAATAAGTATTTGTTATTTATTGAAAAACAATTATAATAAATAGCGGGAAACAGGACGGAGGGGCGGACGCATTGAATTGTGGAGTTCTTGCAGACGTTTCAGGCAGACCGGAAGGACGAGGTGAAGGATGCGCAAGTTGTTTTTTTTCTGGGTGTTGTCGGTTCTCTTTAGTTTTGTCAATCAACCGGAGGCGAAGGAAGTTATGCAACCCTTGACGGAAAAGGAAGAAAAACTGGTCGAAATCTCCATGTACACGGCGCGCGGGGATATGCCGGAACTGAAAAAGACGCTGGCCGACGGTCTCGACGCCGGGCTGACCGTGAATGAGATCAAGGAAGTTCTCGTTCAGCTTTACGCGTATTGCGGATTCCCGCGCAGTTTGAACGCGCTCGGCAACTTCATGAGGCTGCTCGAAGAGCGCAGGGAGAAGGGCGTTCGGGATGCTCAGGGGAAGCTCCCGGGAGCGCTGCCCGCGGGAAAAAACATCGATTTCGGAACGGCAAATCAGACAAAGCTGTGTGGCGCGCCGGTCAAGGGGGCGCTCTTCGAATTTGCTCCGGCGATTGATGAATATCTGAAGGCGCATCTTTTCGGCGACATTTTCGCCCGCGATACTCTCGACTGGCGGACGCGGGAACTTGCCACCATCGCCGCTCTCGCCGCGATGAATGGGGTTGAAAGTCAGCTTGCCAGTCACATCGCCATCGGCAGGCACAATGGTGTGACCGATTCTCAGATCGACTGGATTCTGGAAAATGTGAAAGGCAGTTCCCTGAGCGTCTTTCCGCGCGGCGATGAAAATACCGCCTATGCGAAATATTTTGTCGGGAAATCCTATCTGGCTCCGCTGACGAAGGATAAACGGCTCAACGTGCCGGTATCCAATGTGACGTTCGAACCTTCATGCCGGAACAACTGGCACCGGCATACCGGTGGACAGCTTCTGATTGCGGTCGGCGGCATCGGCTTCTATCAGGAACGCGGAAAAGAGGCTCGAAAACTTCTGCCTGGCGATGTGGTGGAGATTCCGCCGGATGTCGATCATTGGCACGGCGCCGCACCTGACAGCTGGTTTTCGCATCTCGCGATCGAATGCAATCCGGAAAAGAACAAAAATACCTGGCTCGAACCGGTTTCCGATGCGGATTACCGGAAGGCGACAGCAGAAAAATGAAAACGACGACAAATTCGACATGCCAGGAGAATGGAAAGCATTTCTATCTGGTCCGCAATCTCAAGGATGCGGGGTGCGGAACGCCGCTGATCGAGAAAATCATTGCATTGCATGACAGCGGCAATCTCCGGGAAGAGCTGCGTCTGCTGGCCGCCCAACGCTGCGGTCTGCTGGAAAAAGTTCACGCAACCCAGAAAAAGGTCGATTGTCTGGATTATCTCATATTCAATGTGAAACAGGAAAAAGGAACCAGTTCCGGGAGGTAAATCATGAAAAAAAGAACGATGGCATTGATGATGGCGGCTTCTTTCTTCGGAGCGGCCGGGTGTTCGGCGGAAAACGTCAAACTTCAGAAGACCGAAACGGAGCCGGGAAAAGTGCTGGTCGCCTATTATTCATGGGGCGGCAACACCCGTTTCGCCGCGGAGCGGATTCAGAAACTGACCGGGGGAACGCTCTTTGAGATCAAGCCGGTCAAGGCATATCCGGTCGATTACGGCGCGTGCGTAGAGCAGGCGAAGCGGGAGTGCCGCGACGAGTTCGAACCGGAACTTGCAACGAAAGTCGATGATTTTTCGAAGTATGACGTCATTTTCGTCGGCACGCCGAACTGGTGGAGCACGATGGCGCCGCCGGTAAGGAGTTTTCTCTCCTCGTATGATTTCAGCGGAAAGACCGTGATCCCCTTCGTCACCCACGGCGGCGGGGGGATGGCGCGCTGTGAACGGGATATGCGGAAGGTTTGCCCGAAGGCGGCATTCGGAAAGGGCGGCGCGTTCTCCGGCGGAAGTATCCGGAATGCGGCTGACGCGTTGTCCAAGTGGGTCAACGAGGTGGTTGTTATTCGGAAATAGGGGAGTCCCCATGAGGATTTGGGGGAAAAGATGTCTCTGTGGTTGTTGATTGCGCTTGGAATTCTTCCTGTTGCCGCACAGGAATTTTGCCGGGAGTCCATGCCGTTTTCTGCCGTGCGTCCGGCCTGGATGCGGAAAGAGACCGCGAAGGCGGAGTTCGCTGCCACCGGGGAGGACTTCCGGGGTCAGAAGAGCGTTCGCATCGGCATGATGCTTCAGGAGGAGAACTCGCCGGTTGCCGAACGGAGAATTTGGTCGTATTTCCCTGCGGCCGTATCGGGGAGGGAGAATGCTTCCATGAAAAACAGGATTACGCCGGAGAGCATCGTCCGGATTTCACGGATTGAAGTCGATCCCGCCCGGCTACCGGAATATCTCGCGCTCGTCGCCGAATGCGGACGCGAATCCATGGCGAAGGAGTCGGGCGTCTACATGATGTATTCGATGCAGGAGAAGGCGCATCCGGAACGGATTACGATCCTCGAGATCTACGCGGACCGCGCCGCCTATGAACATCATATTCAAGCGCCGCATTTTCAGAAGTATAAGCGGACGACGCTGAAGATGGTCGAAAAACTGGAGCTGCTCGACCAGAATCCGCTCGTTCCGGAAATGAAGATGAAATGATGAATCCGCAGCCGGAGGAACAGTTCTCATGAATCGACGTGATTTCCTCAAAACCTCTCTGGCGGCGGCAGTTGCCACCGCGGGAAGCGTATTCCTGGGAGGATCGTTGCTGAGTGTCGCCGCCGCTCCGGCGGAACGGAAAGGACAAGGTGGAAAAATGAAAATTCTGGTCATTACGGGAAGTCCCCGGAAAAATGGAAATTCCAGCACGCTCGCGGACCATTTCATTCGCGGCGCGGAGGAGGCCGGACACGAAATGGTCCGTTTCGATGCCGCATTCAAGGAGGTCCACCCCTGCATCGCCTGCAACAAATGCGGTATGAACGGAGAGTGTGTGTTCAAAGACGATTTTGAATTTGTCCGTAAACATATCGTTGACGCGGGAATGGTTGTCTTCGCCACTCCGATGTACTACTTCGGAATTTCCGCGCAGATCAAGGCGGTGATTGACCGCTTCTATGCGGTCAACGGCTCGATCCATGTGCCGAAGAAGGCCGCTCTGCTGATGACTTACGCCGACAACAACAGGCGCAAAGAAAAAGCGATTATCGGCCATTACGAGGTTTTGCTGGACTATCTCGGCTGGAGCGACGCCGGCCAGATCATCGCGCCGGGGGTCTGGCCGGTCGGCGCAGTCAACCGCACGAAGTATCCGGAGCTGGCGTATCAGCTGGGAAAGAGCGTGTAACCATGGACCGGCGGGAGTTCATCAAGACTCTCGGTGTCGCCGGAGGGGTGGTGCTGGTCGGCGGAGCGGCCGGCGTCTCCGGCCGGAACGAGGCGGAACTCCGGCGTGAAAGTTCCGTCGACCCTCTGCTGGCCGGAGTGTGCGACATCCACATCCACTGTCATCCGGATACCCGGGCGCGCTGTGTCGATGAGCTGACGCTCGCCGAAGAGGCGAAACAGGCCGGATATCGGGCGCTGATGTACAAATCGAACGACTGGAGCTGTCATGACCGGGCTTACTTGATCCGGCGGGCTGTGCCGGAGTTCGAGGTGTTCGGCAGTCTCTGCATGAATCGCGTCCACGGCGACAAGGTCAACGTCTTTGCGGCGGAGCAGGCGCTCAAAACGCCCGGTTTCCCGGCTTCTGCAACTGGCGGCGGATGGGTCCTGGCGGGCCGCCGAAGAGATCGAGGCGGTCCGGAAAAACGACCGCCTGATCATCACCTGTCGTCATGCGGTTGACCATACCCTGCCGCTGATATTGAAACTGGTGTGACGGCGGAGGTTCGTCCCGTCGCGGGTTGTCCTGGCGTGTTGGGAGCGCTTCGCCGGAGCGAAGCGCTCTTTCACATTGCCGGGAGAGGCCGGTCCGGTTCATTCTGCGGGAGGAATCGTTCCCGCAAATTTTCTTCTCGCCGCATCGAACCTCTCGACGGACGAGACGCAACGGAGGCGTTTTTCTTCTGGCCCCCGTAATATTTTCAGCCGGTTATATCCTTTGTAAATCAACAGGATGAATTTTTTTGCCGGCGCGTATTTCGACTCGAGCAGCAAAAAAAGAAAAATTCTCCTTTTCTTTCTTGACAACCTGCAATCTTCTGTTACATTAATCAATGATGAGTCAATGAGTCATTGTGCGGGTGATGTGATGATACACAAGCAATCGCTGAAAACAAAAGTGAAGGAATATATTCTGGAGCTGATTCGCGAGAAGGAGCTGAAGGCGGGGGATCGGTTGCCGCCGCAGCGGGAGCTGGCGCGAATTTGCGGGAGCAGTCCGAAGATTGCCGAGATTGCCTTGTCGGAAATGGAGGCGGAAGGGGTGATTTTCCGCCAGGTGGGGCGGGGATCGTTTCTGCTGGATCCCCTGAAAACAGAATCGTATGGTGCGCCGAAAAATGTTTTCGTTCTTGTTCCCAATCTGCGCAATCCGCAGTTTTCCGAATTTGTTTCCGAGATCGAGTCCTGCCTGCGGAAGGAGGAACTGCACATGCGCCTCGCCAGTTACGAGGCGTATCCGGATGATGAGGCGCTGCGTCTGCTGATGGTGGAGGAGGGGTGCAGTGGCATCATCGGCATTGCGTTATCTGCCCGTCTGCTTGCCTTTGCCAGGAACTTCCGAATTCCTCATGTCCAGCTGATTCTTCGCGGTCGTTCTCCGGTGAGGGGATTGGGTAAGAAACTGATCTTCGATCTCCCGTTCGGGATGCAGCTGCTTGCCGATCATCTCTACCAGTTGGGGCACCGCAGTTTCTATCTCTGCGGCAGCGATCCGGAAAATCCGAGTTACCGTTTTGAATATATGCAGAAACTGCTTGAGAAAAGGGGGTGCAAAGCGAAAATCATTCCTCAGCATGTTCCTTTTTCCTCGCCGTTTGATTATCAGGAGGTGGGCGAGCGACTTGCTGAAGCAATCCTGAATGACGGCATGCAGGGGACCGTCGCCGTCTTTTATAATGCCATTCGCGCTCTGGGGGCGATGAAGCATTTTCTGCGACGGGGAATCCAAATTCCGCAGGCGCTCTCCATCTGTGGAATTGATGATATCCTTGCCGCGCACATGGTTGATCCGGAGCTGACAACCGTCAATGGTCGCTATCTGGAGGCTGCGCATCTTGCGGTTCAATTGCTGGTGGCGAAGGAGGAGGAGAACAGAAGGCTCTTCCTGCGGCCGAGACTGTTGCCCGGCCGGTCAACCGGGCTTTCCCCTGCTGCCGCCCCCGGCGAACGTTCCGTGGAACGGCGGTGTGTCGGGTAAGTCGGGGCTGATGATGCTGACATTTTTCGTTTTCAACAAGAGGGAGGGTTGGTTCATGTCACAGTATGGGAGAATCGTCAATTCGCACGGACCGGGCGGGACGCTGACTTTTTCGGTCGGAACGACCCGGAGATATTTCACTTTAATCGAATTATTAATTGTAATAGCGATTATCGCCATCCTGGCCGCACTTCTGCTTCCCGCACTGAACTCCGCCCGGGAGAGGGGGCGGGCGATTCGTTGCACCTCCAATTTAAAGAGTATCGGCAGTGGACTTATGCTGTATTGTGCAGATTACGGCGGGTACGCGCCGTTGATGTTGATCACATACTGTACTGAATTAAGTTGGAACACATGCGCATTTCTTGACAATACGTTTGTTGAATACTGCGGAACGGTGAAAAGCAGCGATCCGAAAGAAGATCGAAAACGCGGCAACGTGTTGGAGTGCCCTTCGATGGATCCGACGACGGACTACACGGGGCAGCTCTATGGAATCGGATATCTTGGTAATGGGAATGTCCATTACTGGAAGAATGACGACTTGACCTGCGGCGGACGTCCTTCCTCGTTCCGGCAGGTGTCAAAGACAATCTTCTGTTTTGACGGCACCACCTGGAATAGTGCCGATACCGCAGGCAGGCCGTATTACATATATCGTGACAACATGTTTCGTAGACGTCATGGCGGGCGGATCAATACTCTGTACCTGGATGGACATGTTTCATCGTCGGCGATTCTGGGAGTCGGATACTATTCCGCCGACGATTTTGCAACCTGGGCGAAAAACACCGAAGAATATTTGAAATAGAATGACATTCCGTCAACACTAAAAAAAGAGGAGCCTGCAGTCATGAAACAGAGAGGACTTTTCGTCAGTGCGTCTTTTATCGGTATCGTCGCGGCCGCCATCGCCGCCGATCCGGATGGAATGGTCGGCGCATGGAATTTTAATCATACGCAGAACTACCTCGTTCGCGATTTCAGCGAGCACTACAACTGCGGCACCATCGTGACCACCGGGGACCGGCTCTCTGAGGTATTGCAGACGCAGCCTGGAAAGCCGACGCTGTTGAAGACGGATGGCGAGGGCACTTTTTTCTCTATTCCGGCGAATCGTGCTTATGCCGGAACGGAGCTTACCGTGGAGATTCGCATGCGATTTTCCGCGGAGCCGGTTCGGACACGGAAATGTATCCTCTCGTTCAACAACAGCAGAATGCGTATCTGGCTGCAACCGAACAGAAAGGTCGGGGTGGACATGGAGACGGAAAAAGGGGTCTATTTTTCCCTCATTCATCCCGACACGGTCGGCGACGGAGATCTGCATCTCTTTGCCTGGAATACTGCGACGGAACTCGGTATCTGCCTGAATGGAAAAATTGCCCGCGTTCCTGTGACGGAACCGGTGAAGAAGGAGGGCGCCGGTGCCGTACTGGGAGGGCATCCTTACCGATTGGATCGTTTTCTGCGTGCCGCGTTCGAGTCGCTGGTGTTCTATCGTTGCAAATTATCCGACGAAGTGATGAAAAGCGGTCGTACGGAAGCGTTTCGTCCGGCTCCTCAGCCGTTCTACGGATCATTTCTGCCCGGAGAGGCGATAACGTTCTGTTTCATGAATGATCTGCGGGCCGGGGAACCGCGTGTGGAGGCCGGCCGGGCGGTCTGGAAGACGTCGGCCGGCGAGGTGGTCCGGCCGGTCCGGCGGGAGGCGCCGACAGCGTATCGGCGGCGATGGGAGAAGTTGCGGAAAGACGGGAGCTATCCGGAATACCTGCTGCGGGAACTTTCCACTCTGCTTGAGCAGAGAAACTACCGGAAATTTCAATCGTTTGCAGGAGAAGCGGAGGCGCTGCGTCAATTCTATCAAGAGTCCGCCCGGTATGATCGTTTTGCAAAACGGGAGATAACGCCGGAGCTGATCCGAGGAAAATCCGGCATGGTGCCGCCGGTGCAGCTGGATGTGTCATCCGGGGCCTCCGAGGCGCTGCTGGACTGGGAAATCCGCAAGGGGCGGGAGGCATTCGCCGGTCGGTTCTGGCTGCAGTCCGGGAATGATTTTTCGTTTGACCGTGAGACGGCGCAGCGCCTGATTCGCGATGGAGCGGATGTCGGACTTTTTCTGATCCCGCACATTCCTCGAAAATATTCGCTTGCATGGGAGAAGAATCACCCGGAACAGGAAGACGTTTCCTATTATTTCGCTCTGGGAACGGCTTCGAGAGAACAGCTTACGATGGAATTGCGACGCCTGAATCCACGGTTCGACCCGCGGAAATATACGCAGGTGCGGGATCTTACCGCCGATGCGGATGTCCCTGCGGAAAACTGGAGCATTTCCGGGCAGACCGTGACGATCTCACCCGCCCGGATGGGGCATGAATACGCGGTCTATTATCTGGTGGATCAGTGGGGAAGCGGAAGTCAGCGTATCCAGGCGGCCTTCCCGAACGCTGCGCAGGAGCAATATTACTGTCGGATATTTGAAGATTTCTGCAAATCCGTCAAGGGGCTCCTTGTGCAGATTCACGGCGACGGAGTCTATCCGTATCCCGGGCATGAGTTTTCGCGTTGGTGGGATATGCAGGGCTATGGACGGTGTACGGCGAATCCTGCCGTACAGAAGGCGTTTGAAGCAGAATCGGGGATCCGGTTTGAGCCGCGGTTCCTCTATCCGAACCTGAAGGGACCGACGATGGATGTGGTTCCGGGGCGGGAGTATCTGGCCTGGATGGATTTCAATCGCCGCAATTTCGTCCGTTACATGACGCAGATTGCGCGAATCGCGCGGGAAAACGGCATCCGCTATCAGATTTACTGGGGCGATCAGCATATCGGATTCATGCCGGCAGTGGAAGGTCTAGTTTCCACCGGAATCGGGAGTGTCGGTCGGCCGTTGCAGGGCAGCGTCGATCTGCGGAGCATCACCTCGCTGCCAGGAGACGCGGTAAAGGGGGGGCGTCTGGAGTGGATCTTCCCCGGGGACGTCAACAATCCGAAGCTGATGGCGACGGAGCTGCGCCGCTGGCAGGAGAATAAACGGGGCAACCTGTTCCAGGTGCAGGACTATCTCTACTGGTCGGAATTTGCCGCCTTGTTTCACTACGACCGCGGTTGCCGGCTGAACATGCTGTGTGACGTCATTCGCCGTGTCAATGCGGAATATATGTTGATGTACAAGTATCTGCATCGGGAACCGGTATTCCGGCACCGGAATATGACCTGCTTCATCATCAACAACTGGGGAGCACTTTATCCGTGGTTCCCGTGGGGCGACCAGACTTTTCTGCGCCATTTCACCGACGTTCCTGTCGATATCAAGTTCCTCGGAATCAACGACCTCATCGAGAAAGGGGTCCCTGAAGATGCTGTGCTGCTGATTAATTTTGGTGATCGGGCGGATGCCTGGAACGGTAATTGCGACTGGAGTCGTCCTGTCGTCCAGAAGCCGATCCGGAAATTTCTCGCCGACGGGGGCGGGTTCCTCGGGTTTGGGAAGACTGCCGGACTGCATATCTACGATGCTCTCGGCCATATCAAGAATAAGATCTGGTGGCGCGGCGCATGGAAACCGATCGAATGGACTCCGCTCGCCGGTGCCCGGAACAACGGGAGATCGTTCCTCTACGGCAAGGGGCGTGTTGTGCTGTTCGACAAGGCGCCGCTCGACCGGGAGTTCGGCAACGATGTCAAGCGGGGGGTGATGGCGGCTGTCGGCAGGGAAGGGGAGCTGGAGCGACTTTTCAGCAACAATCCGCTGGTGCTGCCGTATGCGTATCCCACAACCTCCGTTCTTGTGCTGCACAACGACTCGAATCAGGAACAGAAGACAACTCTGAAGCTGGATGCATCGATTTTTCCCAAAATCCGCGACAAGGTGATCTTTTTCAATTTGATCGATGGCCGGGAACATGCGATGTGGAGTGCGGAGCAGTTGAAGTGTGGCGTGGAATTCTCGCTTCCTCCTGCCGGGACGGAATATTTTTCGATAAGACAGGGGCGGTGATGCCGATCTGCAACGTGGAACAACTGCCTGTTCTGGAGAATTCCCGAACATGAACTGTTCTTTTCTGGCCGGTATCTGCGCACTTTGTCTCGCGCTCCCGGCCGCGGCCGGGAGCGAACGTTTTCGGGCGACACCGCAGCGTGAAGGTGGAAGGACGGTCTGGCGGCTGCGGGATCGGGAAAACGGTTCCGCCGTCTTCGTCCTTCCGGAACTGGGAGCGAACTGTTTCCGTTACCGGGTCGGCGACAGGGCGGTTCTGCTGGAGCCTGCTTCGGTGGAGTCGTTGTGCAGGGCTCCGCTCGCGAGTGGCATCCCGCTGATGTTTCCCTTTGCATGCGGTGTGGCTGGAGCCGAGATTCGCTACAACGGGGAGATCTGCCGGATGAAACCGAATCCGACGGGGCCACCGATTCGGTCGGCCGGGCTGGTATTCCGCCGTCCGTTCCAGGTGATCGAGGCGAAGGGCGGCGTCGCATCGGCAACGCTTCTCTGCGAACTCGATTCCGCTGCGGATCCGGTGATTGCGGAAGAGTATCTCTGGCCGTTCCGGTTTCGAGTTCGCTTCACACTGGATGCGGGAGGGCTTTCGTGTCATTATTCCATGTACAACAGCGGGCGGAGGAGCGCTCCGGTCATGTTTGGAATTCATCCTTATTTCTCCGGCAGGGGGGCGATTTCCGTGCCGGCGACGCGCCGGTATCATTATGAGGGAAATTTGAGTAACGGCAGGAGTATGCCGTTCGACGGCCGAATCTGCGGCGACATGCTTCTGGGAGCTCTCGAATACGGAAAAGCAGATTTCTTCGAGTGTCGTATCGGAGCCGACCGCATGCGGTGCAGCCGCGCATTTCGTTTCGTCAATCTCTATTTCCCGCCCGGGGAAGATGCGATGGCGGTCGAACCGCTTGTCGCATTGCCCGACGCGGCGAATCTGCGGGCCCGGGGGATGGTTGACACTGGATTGCGGGAGCTGCCGCCGGGAAACACCTTCGCCTGCTGGATCCGGATTGAACCGGCTCTTCCCGCTGCCCACGAAAAGTGAAAACGAAGAGAAACGAGAATGAAACTGATTACGCTGGGAACCAGTCACGGCGATCCGACCGTGAACCGCTTCAACGTTTCGACGCTTCTTCTGGAAACCTCCGCCGGTCGTTTCCTGATAGACGCCGGAGCTCCGGCGGCAGCACTGCTGATCCGGCGCGGAGTGCCGGTGGAAACGCTGAGAGGAATTTTTTTTCTCTCATCTGCATGAAGATCATTTCGGCGGGATATCCGGAATTCTGAAGTAGCTGGTGAAATATCCGCCGGAACGGGGACCGGTGACGATCTGGCTGCCGGAACCGGAGGCGGAAACGGCGTTTCGGAACTTTCTGCTGGTCGCCCATCGGTCGATTCCCGATGGATGTTTTCAATTTCGGACGATCCGGCCGGGGCTTCTGCTGGCGGAAGAAGCGTTTGGGATCACGGCATTCTCTACCCGTCACGCGGAGAACGAATCCCGTTCTTTCCCGAGTTACGGTTTCCGCGCGAATGCTGTTTCCGATGCGGAACGATTCCAAAGATCGGTATGCGCTGGACTCCCGCCCGGATCCGCTCTCTGGCCGGAAGGATGTTCCGTCACCGGATTTATCGGGAAAAAACGACATTCCCGCTTGCATAAAAGCCGATGGAGATGTATAAATATAAAAGGTGTTTTTTCAGAATACCGCGCCTGCTGCCTGCGGCTTCCGGTTCCGGTCTGCCGCACTGTTTCCGGGAATGGAGGCGGATTTTTTTTAAGCGGATTTTGCGGTGTTTTTCGGAAGGAATGGAGATTCCCGGCGGCCGGATCGGTTGCCGGAGGTGGAGTTTGTATGGAAAAAGAGAGTCGGAAGGCCCCTCCCGCGGGGCGGTCGTTTACACACTATCTGCGTATTTACTGCTCCGGTTTCATCATGGGCGCTGCCGATGTGGTGCCGGGTGTTTCCGGCGGAACCATGGCCTTTATTCTGGGCATTTATCAGGAGCTGATCGAGTCGATCCGGGCATTCACCACCCCCGCCGCCGTCAAAATGGCGGTCACCTTCCGGATCGGGCAGGCGTTCCGGACGCTGCCCTGGCCGTTCCTGCTCTCGCTCTGCCTCGGCATTGGCAGCGCGATTCTTCTGCTTTCCTCGCACATCAAATGGATGCTGGAGAACCGCCCGGCGCAGATCTGGGCGTTCTTCTTCGGGCTGGTGGTCGCTTCGATCTTCGCCGTGTTCCGGAGGGTTTCCCGCTGGACCGGCGGCTGTGTCATCGCCGCGCTCATCGGCGCCGTCGGCGCCTGGATCATCGTCGGGCTGCCGCTGCTCCAGGATCCCCCCGACGGACTCTGGTATATCGCCGTCTGCGGCGCGGTCGCCATCTGCGCCATGATTCTGCCCGGCATCTCCGGCTCGTTCATCCTGGTGCTGATGGGCAAGTACGAACATGTGCTGGGCGCGGTCCACAATCTGAAAAGCGGTGTGGAACTCGTGCCGAATCTGCTGACGCTCGGCGTCTTTCTCTGCGGCATCGTGATCGGCATCTCCTCCTTCGTCAGGCTGTTGAGCTGGCTTTTTCGCAAATACCACGACCTGACCGTGGCGTTGCTCATCGGGTTTATGGGCGGTTCGCTCCGCAAGGTGTGGCCGTGGAAGGGGCCGGATGAACTGCGCAACGTTCTGCCGGAGAGTTTTGACTCCGGCGTCATGGCCGCAATCGGGCTGGCGGTGTTCGGTTTCGCACTGGTGATCGTGCTTGAAACCGTCGCCGGAGAACTGGAGAAGAAACGTTCCGGAGAGGAGAAGTAGCTTCATGCATCCGATCCTTCTGCAAATCGGGGGCTTCACGCTCCGCAGCTACGGTCTGATGGCCGCGATTGGATTTCTCGCCGCCGCCTGGCTGCTCGGGAAGAACCGCAGTTACGCAAAGATGTCCGCCGACCAGGCTTCCGCGGCGCTTTTCATCGCGATGATTGCCGGGATTGTCGGCGCGAGAATCTTTTACGTTGTTCAGTTTTTCGACCAGTATCGCGATCACCTCTGGCGGATTGTCCGGATCGATCAGGGGGGGCTGGTATTTTACGGCGGCTTTCTGCTGGCGATCGCGGCTCTCTGGGTTTACGCTCACCGGCAGAAGCTCGATATTATCCGCATTCTCGATGTCTGCACCCCCGCCATTGCGCTGGCGCATGCCTGCGGACGGATCGGCTGTTTCCTCAACGGCTGCTGCTACGGCAAGCCGACCGGACTTTTCTGGGCCGTCCGGTATCCGGCGGGGAGCGAGGCGGCGCTCCGCTATCCCGGCGAGGCGCTGCATCCGGTCCAGCTCTACGAAGCGGGAGGGCAGTTTCTGCTCTGTTTTCTCTATTTCTACCTGGTGCGGCACACCCGGCGTGGCGTGGCGATGTCCTGTTATCTGATTTTCTACGGAACATTCCGTTTTCTCAACGAACTGCTGCGGGGGGACAATCCCCGGGTGTTCGAGCTTTTCACTCCGGCCCAGCTGATCGGGCTGGCAATCATTCCGGCCGGTGTGCTGCTGCTGGTCCATTTTCTGCGTCATGGGAACCAAAAAGCTTGAATTCGTCATCACCTCCGGAGAGGCCGGAACCCGTCTTGACCGCTGTCTTTCGCGGCTGATTCCGGACTCTTCGCGCTCCTTTCTTCAGAAGCTGATTCGCGATGGAATGGTCCGTGCCGACGGTGCTGCTGTCGACGTGCCCCGTTACCCGGTGCGGGCGGGCATGCGGATCGAGGTCGATCTGCCGGAGGAGGCCGCCGCGGAGCCGTCGCCGGAACCGTTCGACTTCCCGATTCTCTACGAAGACGAATCGATGCTGGTGATCGACAAACCGCCCGGCGTGGTGGTTCACCCTGCCGCCGGAAATCCCACCGGAACGGTGGTCAATGCTCTGCTGGGCCGTTATCCGCAACTGGCGGAGGAGCTTGCCTGCGGCAACTCCCGCCCCGGCATTGTTCACCGGCTCGACAAGGACACTTCCGGCTGCCTGGTGATCGCCAAGACGGCATCGGCGCAGTTCAAACTTTCCGGTGCCTTCGCCGGGCGCGAGACGGCGAAAACCTATCTCGCGCTGGTGCGCGGCGTGCCGAAGCGCCCCTCGGGCGAGCTGTCAAATCTGATCGGGCGCCACCCGGTCAACCGCAAGAAGATGGCGGTGGTGGAACGATGCGGCAAGCTTGCGGTCACCCGGTACCGGCTCGACCGTGCCGGCACGGTCGACGGAGTCCCTGTTTCGCTGCTGGAGGTGAGGATCCTCACCGGGCGGACCCACCAGATCCGGGTTCATCTTTCCTCGATCGGGTATCCGGTGCTGGGGGATGCTCTGTACGGGGGCGCCGGAGTGACGATCGCGGGGTTGGAGCGGCAGATGCTGCACGCCTGGAAGTTGCGGGTGCCGCATCCGGTCAGCGGCGTGATGATGGAGTTCACCGCACCGCTTCCGGAGGATTTCCGGCTCATTCTGGAGCGGATGACGGTCGATGGCGGGTGAGCTTCTGCCGCGGGGGAGGGACGTTCCGTTGAAAAATCCGCGGAAACGGCGAAAAATGTGCGAGATATTCGAAAAAAGATTTGGAATTATCACAACCCTATGTATATTACCTTAAATGTGCAATTGTAATTTTAACCTGCAGGTAATCATATGGCGGTTACTCCACTGAAAACCAAGTTTGGAAAGCTGATTAAGGATTATTTGCGCAATGCTGATATCCGTCAGAAGGATCTTGCCGTCCGGCTCGATGTTTCCGCGGCTGCGGTTTCGCAGATGATTCACGGGAAGATTGTGCCGAATCAGAAGCAGCTTGATCTGATCTGTGAGATGCTTTCTCTTGACCGGGCACGGGCATTTGAGCTCAATTCGATGCTCTCGCGGATCCGGACCGGGGCTGAAAATATGCTGTCACCTTTCAACCAGCTGGTATTTGCCCTGCGTTGCCAGCGGGGGCTTTCCCTGCGCCAGCTGGCCAATCTTTCCGGAGTTCCGGCGTCGCATCTCAAAGTGTTTGAGACCTGTTTCGAAGCGGTTCCCACTCTGGATGAAGCCGAGAAGATCGCGCCGATACTGGGCTGTACTTCCGCTGCACTGCTGCAGAGTGCCGGAGTCGGCGGTCTGACCGGCAATGTCGCGGACGCGTACAACAGCGCGTTCGGCGAGGTGGCGGAACGGGGGGAGGCTTCCTACCGGGCCGAACAGCCTATCCCGCTGCTCAATCTGGTCGATCTTGATGCGTATGACGGCAAGGAGTCGTTTGCGTCGTTTGCCCGCCGTCGGGCGACCCGGGCGATCGAGCTTCCCGGTGTGACGGCGGAGGAGCCGGTGGCGGTGCAGGCGGCGGGGCGTGATCTGGCGCTCGGACTGCCCGGCTCGCTGCTGGTGCTGGTTGCCGATCGGCGGCCGGAAGGATATCGGGAGATGAATCTCTGCCGTGACGTTTCGGGAAAATACCTGATCCAGGAGATGCGCCGGGGGCGTCGCAAGGCGTTTCGGCTGGCTGGAAGCCGCCGGGTGTTTGATGAGGTGGCCTGGGAGCTTCCGGTGCTGGAAATTACGGTGCGTCCGTTGAAAGCGGGGGGAAAATGAGAGGTGGTTTCGGGTGCTGCTGCGGTGTGCTGGCAGGATGTCTCACGGCAATTCTGCTGGTGGCGGCAGTCGGCTTCGGATTGTATGTCTACTTCAATCCGACGGCCCGTCAGGAGGGGCTGAACGCTGCGGAAAGCGCCTGGACACAGGTCAAAACCGGGGTGGACGACACGCTCGATCGTGCGAAACAGCAGGGCGCGCCGAACGCGCAGCCGGGGTCTCCGCCGGAGCCGGTGGTGCCGGTTCCGGTAGTTCAACCATGAAGAGATCAGTTGTTTTATGAATATCTGGATCTATGTTGTCATCCTTGCCGTGGTGCAGGGAGTTGCCGAATTTCTCCCGGTCAGTTCCTCCGGGCATCTTGCGGTGCTGGGGGCACTGTTCGGATTTCGCGAGGATCGAAGTCTCGCGCTCGGAATCGTGCTGCATGCGGGGTCGCTGCTGGCGATTCTGGTTTTCTATTTCAGAACGCTGCTGGGATTCTTCCGTCGGGAGCAGTTTCACCTGCTGCTGATGGTGATCGCCGGAACGATTCCGGCGGGACTGGCGGGGGTGGCGTTGAAACTCTCCGGGCTGGATGAGAAACTTTTCGGGGATCCGGTGGTGATCGGCCTCGCGTTCCTGATCACCGCCACGCTGCTGCGGCTGTCGGAAAAACCGAAATTGATCGTCCGGCCGGAGGCGGAGCGCGATTTGCCGCCGACCGGTCTGGAAGCGATTACCCTGCGTCAGGCGCTGGTGGTCGGGGTGAGCCAGATGTTTGCGATTCTGCCGGGACTTTCCCGTTCCGGCACGACGATAACGGCGGGAATTCTCACGGGGGTGGAGCGAAGTGCTGCCGGGACCTTTTCATTTCTGCTGGCGATTCCGGCGATCGGTGGCGCGGCGTTTCTCGAACTGCTCAGCCTGTGCCGCGAAGGACTTCCGGTGGAGGAGGGAGGCGTGACTCTGCCGATGATGGCGGCCGGACTGCTGATTTCCGGCCTGGTGAGTTTTTTCGCGCTGGCGTGGCTGACCCGGCTGATCCGGCGCGGTCGGCTGTCGGTATTTTCGTGGTATTTATATGCAGTCGGCATCGCCGTTATTCTCTGGCAGATCGCCGTCATGGCAAGGAGATAACAGAATCATGAGCAAGCTATTCTTTCTGGGGGCCGGCAAGATGGCGACCGCGATCGCGGGCGGCATCGTCAAGGCGGAGGTATTTCAAAAGGCCGAGCTGGCCGCTTTCGATGTGTCGCCGAAGGCCGCCGATGAATTTGAGCAGAAAACCGGCGTCCGCTGTTACTGGGGTGGGGCGGATTCTCTCCTGTTCCGGGGGAAGGACGGCGCCGAGGAGTGCGGCGGCGCGCTGCGGAAAATCGTCGAACAGGCGGATGCGGTGCTGCTGGCGGTCAAGCCGCAGGTGCTGGCGTCGGCGTTGGAGCCGCTGGCCGGATGCCTCGCGGGGAAGCCGGTCATCTCGATCGTGGCTGGGGTGCCGATCGATCGTCTGGCCGGACTGACCGGTTCGGGGCGGATCGTGCGGGTGATGCCGAACACTCCCGCGCTGGTGGGCGAGGGGGCGGCCGGTTACTCCCTTGCGCCGGAGGCGCAGGCCGCTGACGGCGAACTGGCGAATCGGATTCTCTCCGCGGTCGGTGTGGCGATGCAGGTCGATGAGAAATATCTGACGGCGGTGACGGCGCTTTCCGGAAGCGGTCCGGCCTATGTGTTTGAATTCATCCGGGCGCTCTCCGACGGCGGCGTTGCCGAGGGGCTGCCGCGCGACGTGGCGACGAAGCTGGCGATCCAGACGGTGCTCGGTTCGGCGGCGATGGCGAAGGAGACCGGAATTCACCCGGCGATTCTGAAGGATCAGGTGACCAGTCCGGGAGGGACGACCATCCGGGCGCTGGAGGTGCTGGAGGATCGGGCATTTGCCGGTGCGGTGATTGCCGCGGTGCGCGCCTGTGCGAGACGCTCCGAAGAGCTGGGGAAGAACTGATGCCGCGGGGAAACCTGCGCCGGGGAGGTTGGATATGAATACGCTGGATGGTGCCGCCGGCCTGTTGTCGGTGGTGATGCCTGCATACAACGAGGAGGGGACGATCTGTGAGATCGTGGACAGAGTGCTGGCCCGTCCCGAGGTGGGCGAGCTGCTGATCGTCAACGACGCGTCGAAGGACGGCACATGGGAGAAACTCCAGGCCTACCGGGGGAATCCGCGGGTGAGGCTGTTCAACCAGGAGGTCAACCAGGGGAAGGGTGCAGCGCTGATCCGGGGATTCCGGGAGGCGCAGAAGCCGTTCGTGATGGTGCAGGACGCCGATTTCGAATACTCTCCCGAGGATTATCCGGTGGTGCTGGCTCCGCTGGTGGAAGGCAAGGCGGACGTGGTCTACGGCTCGCGTTTCATGGGGACGCCGGGGCAGGTGCGTTTCTTCCGCCACGAGATGGGCAACAAGGTTCTGACGTTTTTCTCCAACTTCTTCTCCGACATTCATCTTTCCGATATGGAGACCTGTTACAAGGCGTTCCGGCGGGAGGTGATTCAGAATCTGATACTGGAGTCGCGCCGTTTCGGAATCGAAGTGGAGCTGACCGCGAAGCTGGCCCGTTCGCGTCGGCTGCGGATCTGGGAGGTGCCGATCTCCTACAATCCGCGCCGGTATGACGAAGGCAAGAAGATCGGCTGGCGCGACGGAGTGGCGGCGTTCTGCCACATTCTGCACTACAACGTCTTCACCAGCGACGCGAAGTGTTTCATCCGTCCGTGGGATGAGGTGCTCGGCACCGGAGCGAAGTAATTCCGTGCCGGGATGTGGCGGCCGAACCGGTCCGCCGGAATCCCGGGGAGGAGCAGACATGATGGAGGAGCTGGAGCTGGCGCCGCTCGGTGTGGAACTGGTGGCGGAGTTTCGGTACGAACTTCAGCGGGCGTTTCAGGTCGGATACGAGAAGGAGTTCGGCCCCTGTTCCGAACCGGTTATTCTGACGGAGGACATCGACCGTTCGCTGAACGCTGCGGGAGCGGCCGCCTATCTCGCCCGGCGGAACGGCGCTCTCATCGGCGGTGCCGTGGTGAAAATCGCTCCAGACCGCCGGCACAACGAGCTGGAACTGCTCTTTGTGAAGGTCGGCGTCCAGAGCCGCGGGGTCGGGCAGATGATCTGGGAACGCATCGAAGCGCTTTACCCGGAGACCGAGACATGGGAGACCTTCACGCCTTACTTTGAAAAACGCAACATTCACTTTTACGTCAACCGCTGCGGATTTCATATTGTGGAGTTTTTTCATCCCGGGCACCCGATGCCGTGCGGAGAAGGGGAGGAGTACTGCGGCGGGATGACGGATGAGGCGTCGCAGTACTTTTTCCGTTTTGTAAAATGGATGACGCCGGACCATCGACGGGTCTCCCCGTCCTGTTTCGGAGCCGCACACCCGGGGCAGGGCTGAGGGTTCCCTCCCGGGAGGGGCGTTGCCGGTAACTTCGGCCCGGGGCCGGTTTTATAGAAGAAAAGATTCATGCTGTCGTAAGGCGGCGTGCCGAAAGTTCCGGAGCGATGGAAATCCGGTTCTATCCTGCGGAGAAGGCGATTCGGTTCAACAGGAAATTCACACCGTATACGCCGACCGCCGGGGCTATCCGGGAGTATCTTCTCCGCGATGGGGTTTGAACCAGCGGAACTCCGGGGGCGCGGCAAACAAAATCCGCCCTCCGTGAGGGGAGGGCGGGGGAAGGCAGGTTGCTTCAGCGCACGAAGCCGAAGTGAATCGCCGCGCACCAGATCCCGGCGAGGATGATCCAGAGCGCCACGCCGTGGAGAACCGGCCGTAGACCCAGCTCCCGCAATTTCGCCCGGTTGAGATTGGCGCCGATGAGGAAGAGTGTGAGAATCATCAGGCAGGTCGAGAACTCCTTCAGGAACCGCCCCCCCTCCGCAGTCCCCGGCACCCAGGTCACCAGTGCCGAGGCGATCAGAAAGCCGGGGATGAACCATGGAACCCGGAATTTGATCTTCCGTTTCTCTCCCGGCGCGGCATCCGCAACGAACATCGAAAGAAAGAGCGTCTCCGGGATGATCCAGAGCGCCCGTGCCAGCTTCACTGTCGTACCCACCTCCAAGGCCTCCTGGCCGTAGCTCATTGCCGCGCCCACCACCGAACTGGTGTCGTGGATTCCGAGCGCCGCCCAGCAGCCGAACTGATACTGGTTCATTCCCAGTGCGTGTCCGACCGCCGGGAACACCAGCAGCGCCCCCGCGTTGAGCGTGAACACCACCGCCGATGCGATGGCGATGTCGTGTGCCTTCGCCTTCAGCACCGGAGCCGCCGCCGCGATGGCACTGCCGCCGCAGATCGAGGTGCCGACGCTGATGAGGTAGAGAGTGTGTTTTGGCAGGCCGAGCTTTTTACCCATCCAAACGCCCAGGCCGAGCCCGAGTGCGATTCCGGCGCAGGTGTAGACGATGCCGTGCGCCCCCGCCCGCAGCACTTGGGTGAGATTCATGCCGAATCCCATGCCGACGATCGCCGCTCCCAGCAGCGGCGCGGTCAGTTTTGAAGTGATCGTTTCAAACGGATTCCCCCATGCCACCGAAAAGATGACGCCGCAGATGACCGCGACGCCCGGAGCGTGATTCCGGAGCGGCGGGCAGAACAGCGGCAGCAGTAGAAACGCGGCGGCAAAAGCCAGAAACACACCCTGCCGGAGCCGGATCAGCTTCTCGGCGGGGTCCTGCGGAACGGGAATCTCGATTTCCATGAAAAACTCTCCTTGGTTTGGGATGATGTCTATAATATAGGCGTTTGTTTTGAAAAATAAAAATAATTGATAATTATGAATTGATAAATAAAATTGATCGATTATATTAGACGGCGGAAGGTGAACTCAGCGGGAGGAGGCGGGATGATCGACCGGAAGCTGGAGATTTTTCGGATGGCGGCGATGGTGGGGAGCTTCACGGAAGCTGCGGCGGCACTGGGGATGAGCCAGCCCAACGTGACGCATCAACTCGCCCGGCTGGAGGAGGAGCTGGGCGTGCGGCTGTTCCTTCGGGACGGGCGGACGGTGCGGCTGACTGCGGCGGGGAAGGAGCTTTGCGTTCAGTGTGAGGAACTGTTTGCGGAATCGGAGAAGATACTCCGGGCGGTACAGTGCGCGGCGGCAAAATTAAGCTACCACTGCATCGGCGGCACCATGACTGCGGGGGGATATCTGCTGCCCGGGCTGGTTGCCGCCTACATGAACTCCCATCCCGGGCATCGTCTCGGGTTGCAAATCGCCAATACGCGGGAAATCAGCGGACAGCTAATCGCCCGCAAACTGGATCTTGCGCTGGTGGAAGGGCCATTCGAACCGGACTCTTTTCTGGCGGAGGAGTTCTGCAGCGACGAACTGCTTCCCGTCTTCGCTCCGGGGACGTGTCCTCCGGAGTTCTCGCTGGCGGAGTACATCGGTCGGGGCGGCAGGCTGATTCTGCGTGAGGAGGGATCCGGAACGCGTTACTATTTTGACCGGTTCCTCCGGGAGTGCGGCGTGACGCCGCCGGGAGTCCAGGAACTTCTGGAAGTGAACAGCTTTGATGCGGTGAAACTGCTGGTGCGGGAGAAGATCGGCATCACGGTGATTTCTCATCTGGCGGTCCGCGACGAACTCGCCTCCGGTGTGCTCGAATGCGGCCGTTTTGCCGAGGGGCGGATTTTCCGGAAACTCAATTTCCTCCATCTCCCGGGCGGCGACCTCAACTTCGCCGGGAACTTCATTCGCTTCTGCCGACGGCAGCCGGTCCCCGGGATCGGACTGCCGTAGCAGAATTTCCCGGTCAGACCCGGTCACGCAGCAGCTGTTCGAAGGGATCGAGCTCCATCATTTCCATCACCCCCACGATGCGGTTCTCTTCGCCCCAGCGTTTCAGTGTCGCGGCCAGAAAGGCGCGGAAGATCGGATCCATCCGCTTGTGAGTGTCGCGCGTCCCCTTGAGCTGCGCCAGGAGAGCCCACCCGGGATCTTCCGCCCGTTTCCGGAGCGTTCCGGCAATCTCATGCCGCAACTCCGGGTGGCGGTCCCCCAGCTTGACCAGCGCCGCAAGGGCGTGAGTCTGGTATTCATAGGCGCATTCCGCCGTATCGGAGAGCAGAACGTCACGGAGCAGCGTGTACGTTTCAGGTTCGGCCAGCAGGCCGAGGCAGAAGAGCGCCGCGTATCCGCGCTTGTGGTTGTACAGGCGGCTGTGAACCGGAGTGTAAGGGTCCCGGGCACGGACCATCGCGCAGAGCACGGCAAGACCGGCCGGATTGCGTTTCATTGCCAGCACCATCGCCGCGTGACAGCGCAGACGGGAGCCTTCCGGCGCTTCGTTCATCCAGCGAATCAGCGTCGCATCGGGGAGCAGATTCCGCGCCGACCACTGGGCGCAGCCGGGCGAGTCGGAATCCAGCGCCTGGCGGATCTCTTCCTCGTTTTCGATCTGAAAGCAGCCATTTTCCCGCGTTACCTCCGGCGTGAGTGCAAGATGTTCCCTGAGTTCGGAATACGGTACTTCATCCGGCAGAACATGGTTGGCCGCCGCCTGCGCGGCGATCACGCCAGCCGTCTCTCCGACCGCCCCCATCAGGGCATTCATCCGGAGCGCATGACCGAGATCGTGGTCGACGGCGAGATGGCGTCCGGCCGCGAGCAGGTTCTTCACTCCGGCCCCGGCGGCGGAGAGCACCCGCCGGGGAACCGGAATTCCGAGATTGATTCCCCACATGGAGCAGGCGATGAGCCATTCCCCGAAGAGATCGCTTTCCAGAGCGATATCATTCGTATAGGTGTCCAGGTTGCTCCAGACGTAGAAGATGGGTTCTTCGCAGAGATCGGGGGAGGCGAAGAATTCCGCCAGCGTGTAGGGATTTCCGTTCTCCAGACGTCTTCCCTCCCGGACTCCCGGGAGTTCCGAGGCGGCGATCAGCTTCCGGAAAAGGGAAAAATCTTCCCGGAGGTGGAGGTGTGAGCTGGTCAGCATCATGCGGGAGAAGGCAGGTTCGCAATACTGGTCGATCCGCCCGGCGTCGAAGTTGCACATGCCGACATCCAGCCCGTTGACTTGCAGCATGGAGTTGCTGAACGGCTGAAACAGACCGTCCGAGGTGCGCCCATGGGAAAGGCGCGCTCCCGCGAGATCGCAGAGCAGTGCATCTCCGGTGGCGTCAATGAAACAGGCGGCGGTGGCGGTGTGTTCGCCTTCCGGATCGCTCCAGCGGATTTCCCGGAGAATTCCCGATTCGACCCGGCAGGCGGAGATGACCGCCTCGTAACGGACTTCCACTCCAGCTTCGGCCGCTTTTTCCTCGATGACGTGTTTCTTGGTTTCACTGAGGCTGGTCGACCAGCAGGATTGACTGATCAGATGACGGCACGCAGCGTCCAGCTCCGCCATCAGGCTGCCGGGTACCGGTTGCTGAAAATAATAACACCCGACTCCGCCGACCGTATGGGTGCCGCCGGGGGCGGTGCCGGATTCCAGAACGAGGACGGAGGCTCCCAGACGTCCCGCGGCGATGGCGGCGACGGAACCGGCAGTGCCGAAGCCGGCTACAATGCAGTCGTAATGGTTCATTCCTCTCCCCTCCGAATTCCGCGTTCCAGCTCGAAGACCGGATTGTCGATGGTGTCGTTGCAGAAGCGGGTTGCGGACCAGAGCAGTGCCGCCTGGCGCAGAGACGCCGGCCGGTCCTCCCAGAACTCCCGGAGCCGCTTGCGTGCCGATGCGTACCCACAGCCGGGAAAGAGTCTCTGCCGCATCACGAAAAGATCTTTCATGAGAGTGCGGAAAATGACGAAATCGCCAAACACTCCCGGCACCGCTTTTGCGAGAAAAGTGCAGAGATGAGGCGTTGTGATTTTCGGACGCGCGTCGATGATTTCGTCTGCGGAATATTCCCTGAGCCCATCCGCCTGCATAACGGTCACACGCGATTCCTCCTGCCGCACCGGCAGCGCCTTGAACAGGATGTGCAGGCGGTGATCGAGGCACCAGTTCGCCAGCACCGGTGCGAGGGCGGCATTGTGCAGCATGCCGTCGCAGATGACGCTGCGCCGTCGCAGTTCCTCGAGGAAGGAACGCCCCGCGGCGCTTTCCGGTTCGAAAGCGAGGTTGCCGGCGGGGCAGCCGGTCAACGTGAACTCCGCTCCCGGTTGAATTGTCGGTTCCAGAATCAACGAATCAGGCCGGCGCAAGGCGATGCCGCATCCATAGCAGCTGGCGCCGAGAATCAGCGTGGATACATGTATTCCCATGGAAAATTTCCTCTGGTTTCCGAAGATTGGCGATAACTGAAATTAATATAGCAGAAATCATTCGGGAGTCAAACGGCCGCTCCCCATCTTTTGTACCGCGTTCAGCGGAAGATTCCCGACAGGAAGCGGTTTCCGACGCCGATCCCCAGTCCCCAGCGGACGACCGGTTCGAACGGCTGCGGTTCCAGCGCGACGATCAGCGTGTGTCGCCCCTTCGTCAGCGGAAGGTGGCGGCGATACTGGTTCAACGGAGCTCCCCCCAGCGTCGGACTGAAGATCACCGGCCGCTCTGAACAGGCGAACCCGCCGTTCGCCTGCTCGACATCCAGAAAGAGCCGCTGGCGGCCGAAGAGCATGTGGATGTCGTCGTGCAACTCTGCCACTTCCGGATCCAGGTAGACCTGATTGGAGGTCGGACTGTTGAACATTACCGTGTATTCTCCCGGGCTTTCCAGTTCGAACCGGAAACGAAGCACAATCTGGCCGCCGTTGCCGCGAAACTGTTCCGGAATCGCGAGCGTGCCGCAGATCGGATCGCGGTAGACGGTATTCCATTGCAGTTCATTCGGCCGGACCCGGTACCAGCGGGGATTGGTTTCCATGGATACTTCGACCGGAATCCGGAACGGGGTGTAATCCGGTTCCGGAGATTTGACCTCCTGAATCCGGTCCGAAATCCGTTCCCGGAGTGCGAGAATCTGATCGGTGAACTCTTCGATCGTCGCCGGGAACTCCAGGCCGGTGATCGCGGAACTGCGCACCACCAGCTCGTGACCGACCGGACGGAGCCATCTCTCCGGAATGCCGTCCGGATTCAAAATGCCGAGGATTGCTCCGGCGGTGGCGGCGGTGCAGTCGGTATCCATGCCGCAGTTTGCCGCATCACAGATGGTTTTTCCGAAATCTCCGCCGCCGGAGAGCAGCGCCAGCGTGGTGAAGGGAAGGTTGATCCGGACATCGGTTTTGAATTCGGTGGCGTAACGCTCGAAGAGCGTATCGCGCACCCGCTCCCAGTTTCCGGAGGTGTCCCAGAGGGTGCAGGCGGAGCGGATTCCTTCCGCGAGCAGGGACTCTTTCGGGAGATAGGACAGCGCTGCTTCGATGAGCATTCGCAGGTCGGTTTCGACGAATGCGAGCGATTCGAGTGCGGCAAGGTACACCTCCGCATCCACGCCGTCACCGGCGTGGTCGATGCAGGCGTCCTCACGGGCGAATCGGACCGCAAGTTCCGGGTTGCCCGGCGCGAGGCAGGCCCAGAGTTCGCTGCGGATCGCCGCTCCCATTCCATTGATGTAGAAGTTATCGTAGCTCCCCGACCACGGCGGCCGGATGCCGAGGGCGAGATTCCGCATTGCCACGGCATATTCGTCACAGTGGAAATTCATGTGGCGAACCCAGATTTCCGCCAGAATCTCCCGATTGATCTCCGGATGTTCCATCCGGTCGAGCGCGGCGACGTACATCGCCTGAAGCTCAAGGTCGTCGTTCGGCATGGAGGCGGAGGGGACCGGATCATAAAAGGTGAGATGGTTTTTAAACGGGAAGCCCTCGTATGGCCCGCCGAGGGTTCCGCCGATATTTTTCCCCATCCAGCAGGCCAGCACCTTGTTCCGAAAATTCTGAATTGTACTCACTGAACGAACTCCTTTTTTTCATTCCGGGATAGTATACATGAAAACCCGGCAATTTAAAATGGAGAATCGTGCCAAAGAGATGGACATCCATTCCTTTCTCGGAAGTTCGCTCCGGGAAAGGGGGCGAAGTCTGGAAAAAGACGCTCTTTCGGGTCGGCGACACCCTGTTCATCCCTACCGGCAGTGGTGTCTGCGGGTATGACTGCGGCAGCCGCCGGATACGGCGGCGCTGTCCGTCGCCGGGACGTGGCACCGGAGCTGCGGGCACGGCGCGGGCGTTCCGCAGAGGCGGGAAAACTGTTCGGATGCGGCTTCGTCTTCATTGAATTTGACCAGATTGCATTCCTGCGTGATGATCCGGTTCCTGCAACGGCCGTCATGGCCGCGGCAGGTCGAGTCGCATACCCGGCCGGCATTGCGGCAGCTCTCCCGGTGGCCCGCACTGCAGGCAGAGCATCGGCCGCAGGGGACGATTTCTCCGAGAAAGCCGACGTACGCTCCCGGACGGAACTCCCGTACCTTTTTCCCGGTCGACAGCACCCGGCCGGAAATCTCCTGAATGAAGCGCGACTCCCCGTGGCGGCGATGAGCGGGGCAGAGACGGGCGTGCAGAACCTCGATCAGCACCCCATCGTCTTCGAGTGCGATTGCGGCGGCCTCCGGGGAGGACAATGCTTCCGCCGCGGTGGAGCTTCCCGCCGCGGCGTATCCCGCCAGGGCGACGAGTGCCGCAGCGGCAACGATGGAAAGGAGAAGTACCGTTTTTTTCATGATTGGCGTCATTCAGAATTTGAAAGTGAATATTTCGAAATACTGATAGTCAAACAACAATATAAAATGAAAATGATGAAAATCAAGGACGGAACATCTCCACCTGTTGCGAACGGCATGTGCGCTCCGCGATTTTCCTCATTCGACGCCGTGTCGCGGAGCATCTGCCGAACGGGGGTCGGGGGTCGCGGGAAAGATCAACCCTGCTTCGACGGAGGCTCCGCCGGAACAGGGAAAAGTTCCGTCCACCGTAGAACAGGCAGTTCCCGTGTCGGAAGCTCCGGCATCGCCTCTTTCAAGCGCTCCAGATCGTTGCGGAGGTGAAAATCCGAAAGCGGGCGGGTGTATTCATCATGATGGGTCGGTATCAGCCATTGAAATCGGATGTTTTTTCGCAGCAGTTCCGGAAATCCCGCCTGCCAGCGGCTGATTCCGCAGAAGAAAATATCACACTCCATGCCGTGCATGGTCGGTTCATGGAGATTGGCCGAGCCGATGTTCAGGAGTTTTTTTCCGTCGATTTCAATCAGAAACGCAAACACCTCGCCGCACCGCCAGTTTTCCAGTCTGGAAAATGTCTGCGGATTCTGCGGTCCGTCATAGAAGATCTCTCCGGCGGGATCACCCATGTGACGTGACTCCAGCGCGGTGACCCGGACGCCCCCGGGAAGTTCGAGACGTTCGCCATAGGAGAGTTCGTGCAGATTTTTTTCCGCAACGCCCAGGCTGCGCATGATGTTGCAAGCGGTTCTCGAAGCATACAACACGGTACCCGTCCTGCGGATGAGGAGGGGCATATCAGGCAGGTGATCCCAGTGGGAGTGCGTCATCAGGACGAAATCCGGCCGGGAGACCAGATATTTTTCCACCTCTTCCGGAATGGTTATCTTTTCCGGGCTGCGGCTGACGTAGGGATCGATCATGAATGATCCGTTCCGGTGGCGGAACTCCAGCGCGTTGAGACCGTACCATCTGACGGCGATGGAGTTGTCACATCGTATGCTCATTTGACAGTTGTCTCCTTCCTGGCGGTAATATACCGTTGGTTTCCGAAAGATCAACCGCAATGCCGGAACGTTCTCCCGATTTCCCGCCTGTTTCCGGCATTGCGGGGAGAAAAACGGCAACTCTCTGCCGCCGGACGTGAAACAAGAGGCGATTTCCGGACAGTATCTTCGGAATTCCGTATTTTTCTGAAGAAAAAAGTATTTTTCTCTTGAAAATGATCCGCGTCAGTGGTATGTTGCAACCAACCGGAATCGGAAAACAGAAGGGATCCTGCCGTATGCTCAGTGAGAAGAATTCGGAAAAGGTCGCTGTATATGTAGCGTTGATCGCGTCGATCCTGGCGCTTGTCATCACGATCTTCAACTATTTTGCACCTTCCGGCACGCTCTTCTCCGGCAGTGCCGGCGCAGCCGCTCCCTCTCCGGCACGCCGATCCGGCGGCGGGGGGCGAATGATGCGCGGTGCTCCGCTGCCGGAGGAATACCTCCAGAAATACGAGGCGCAGATCAAGCTGCTCGACGATCTCTGCGGAATGCTCGAAAACGAGGTCAAGATCGGCAATGTGACGGAGAAGGAACTCCGCCTTCGGGAGTTGGACCGGGAGAAGTGGCGATTGAACCTGATGCGGCTGAAAAACGGGCGCCGCGCGTTTTCCTCCTTCGCCGATACCTATCTTGTCGCGAAATGTTATGACGCGCTGCTGCGCGACGCTGAAGTGAAGTTCGAAGCCGGAATCGCTCCCCTGTATGAGATCAAGGAACTGCAGGCCCGGCGGGACGAAGCGGAACTGCGCCTGATGGAGCTGGAGCGCCGCCTCGATCCGGAAAAGGTCGCCGCAGCGAAAGCGGCGGTCGAAAGTTACCGGGGAAAACTCTCGGACGAACAGCTTGAAACACTTCTTGCGGCGGAACAGCGTTTCTTCGGTCCCCGGTAGACGCTTGACGCTGAACCGCGCCTCCTCGGCCTCTCCGTTTTTGCGGGGGGGCGGAAAGAAACGAAACCGCCTTCCCGCTGCTCCGCAAACCGGGGCGCTTCCCATGCCGGCTCAGAAGTTCAGGACGGCACCGCGCAGTTCCGCCGGCCGGTAGAGGATATGGAGCGCCCCCGCGTTGTCAATGAAGAGCGATTTCACTGCGCGGTCCAATTTGCGGAACCGGGCAGTTGTGCGACGCTTGCGTAGTTCCGAGGCTGCAATCTGTTCGACCAGCCAGGTTGGAATCGGTATGCTGCCGAGGCGGAAACGGCGGAAATCCAGATCGATCAACTCCCCCTCCTTCTCCGGAATTACCGTCATCGCCAGCTGAATGACGCCGCCGAAAAGCCAGCGCAGCGGCGTGACGACCGGTACCGTCAACTCCAACGCTCCGTTGCGGAGCGCCGGTTCATAGTAGCGCGGCGGTAAAGCCGGTTTGGAGAGAAACAGCGACGTGAGTGCGAATCCGTTGTCGGCAATGCGGAGGAGCGAATCTAGCTTCTCAGGCGTCAGGATCAGTTCCGACTCCTCGGGCTTTCCCTGAAACACCTCTTTCGTTATCCGCATGAGCAATTCGTTCTGGAAGGCGATATCGTCGGAGGTGAGCGGAACCGGCGGCAGTTCCGGCAGCGGACGGAACAGCAGGGCCGCAACAAGGAACAGGCAGAGAAGAATTCCCGCAAATCCGGCCCCGAACCAGAGTAGAAAACGGGGAACTCCTCCGGGGCCCTCCTTTTTGGCGCCGCCGGCGGCCCGCTTCACCGCCGTGGCCGCACGTTTGACGGGAGCTTTCTTTTTTCCTGCCGTTTTCCCCATTGGTCACGCTCCGGTCTGCGGGGTGGTGAACACCGCCGGGCGAATGTAGACCAGATCGGTCAGGTTGTTGTCGTAGGAGCGGAATCCGGCGCGGATGAGCGCGGTGAAGTCGGCAGTCTCCACCGGAAGCACCCGACGCAGCACCGCTTCATCGAGCAACTGCCCGAGCGCGGGCAGCTCCCCGGCCGGGGCGACCAGGTGCTCCGCCGGAGCGGCGGCGAAAAACGGCCCTGCCTGCTCCCGGTTGAGCACGTGCTCTTCGCCGGTCGGAACCGGTTCTCCGTTGCGGAAGATCATCCCGAAATAGATCAGCTCATGGTTGCGGCCGTCGAAGAGACAGCCGATCTTCTCCCCCTCCGCGGCGGAGGCCCGCACCGCATAGGCGGTCGCGGTCGGGATGCAGCGCGTTTTTACACCGGTTTTGCCGAATGTCCAGCCTGCCACCAGGGCGGCGGCGAGCCGCATCCCGGTGAAGCTGCCCGGTCCGGAGCCGACGCTCCAGCGGGCAATATCGTTGACGGTGAGCTTGAACGCCCCCAGCTCTTCGGCAATCCACGGGGCCAGACCGGCGGAATCCCGCCCTCGCATCGGCCGGGTGCGGGCAAGCAGAAGCTCCTCGCCGCGCATCAGCGCGAATCCGGCGGTGCGTCCGGCAAGATCGACGGCCGCGGAAAGTATTTCGCTCATTTTGACCTGCACTCCGCCAGAATCCGCCCGGCCAGCTCTTCGGAACTCATCCGGGGACGCTCCGAAATTACCCGGCCATGGGAAACCACCACTTCGCCGGGCATGGAACGCAGATTGTAAACTCCGCCCATCGAATAGCAATAGGCGCCGGCGTTGCCGATGGCGAGGATGTCGTACTCCCGGATCTCCGGAAGCTCCCGCTGCTCGGCGAAGCGGTCGCCGGTTTCGCAGATGTTGCCGCAGACGTCGTACACCTCCGGCTTCCCCTGTGGATTGCTGAGGTTCCAGATCTGGTGATATGCACCGTAGAGCACCGGTCGGATCAGCTGCGGAAAGCCGGCGTTGCAGCCGGCGATCAGACGGCTGCGGTTGCGCTTGAGCGTGTTCACCTCCGTGAGCAGATATCCCGCTTCGGCCACCATGTACTTGCCGGGCTCGAAACACATCGCGAGCTCTTCGCCGCGCTCTTTGCAGAACTCACGGAAGCGGCGGGCGATCTCCGCCCCCATCGCCACGTAGTCGATCCGTTTCTCATCCGGGCGGTAGGGCACCTTGAAGCCGCCGCCGAAATCGAGGAATTGAAGATCGGGGAAGTTCGCCTTCGTGGCGATCCGCATCAGATTTTCCATGCTCTGATAGACCGATTCCGCATGCTGAAGTCCGCTGCCGGTGTGCTCGTGCAGACCGACAATCCGGAACTTCCCTTCGCGGACGATCTCCAGCACCTCGTCGACCGACTCCAGCAGAATGCCGAATTTGGTCAGATCGCCGCCGGTCATGGTCTTCTCGCTGTCGCCGTCGCGGACATCCGGATTGAAGCGCAGACAGAGATCGAGCCCGGGATGGCTCTTCGCCAGCTTGCGCAGCCGGGAGAGAGAGCCGATGTTCATCACCACGCCGGTGGCGAGCACCTCTTCGACCTCGGCATCGGTCATGTTGTTGGCCGTATAGATGATCTTCTCCGGGGAGAAGCCGAGCTTGAGGGCGAGATGGACTTCCCCGGGGCTGACGGTGTCCAGCCCGGCTCCGGCGTCGCGCAGCAGCGTGAGAAGAGCCGGGTTGTAGTTCGCTTTCAAAGCGTAGTGAATGCGGAGACGCTCCCACGGAATGAAACGGAAGAGATCGTTGTAACGCTCCACGACCATGTCTCCGTCGTAGACGAAGAGCGGGGTGCCGTACTCTGCCGCCAGTTTCAGGAGCAATTCACGTTCCAGCATGACTTGCCTCCTCAGTAGGTCGAAATGACTGCGAGCAGTTCCAGCGGCTCGTCGCCGATGGAGCGGATTGCATGACCGTCGCCGTTGCCGGTCAGGATGGTGTCACCGACGTTGAGTTCGACGATTTCGCCGTTGTCATCGGCCTCCGCCCTGCCGCGGATCACGACGAAAATCTCTTCCTCGGCGTCGTGCGGATGAAAGCCGATCGAGCAGCCCGGCTCAAGGGTCAGTTTGGCGAACATGCGGTTGTGGGAACGCATCTCGCTCTTCGGTTCCCAGAAGTGTTCGATTTTCACGGTGCCGTGCCCGCCGCGCATCTCATTGCGCAGTTCGGTGCGGAATTCTCCGGTTCTGCGGATCATGGGTGTAATCCTCCTATTGCTTCAGACGGCCGAAAATGTTGCCGTATTTCTTTTCATTGAGCGCTTCGACGTAGGCGCTGATCTTGGTTTCCGTGCTGCACGGGTCGATGGTGGTGTCGACGCAGTCACCGTCGAGCACCAGCAGCGGAACCGCCGCCTTGTTCAACTCTTCACGCAGATGCTTGATGAAGGAGCTGTCCGCCATCGAACAGCGACCGAAGCCGTGGTTGTAGAGGATGCAGCCGTTGTAGTGGACATCCTTCGCTCCCTCCACGATGGAACGGACCCGCAACGCGGGATCCATGAAACCGACCGTGAGAAGCTTCTTCGCCAGCGCCCGGTAGGGATCGTTGACATCCAGCGGTTCCCATCCGATGAAGTTCACCTCCTCGAAGACGATCGGCGCGCGGCACTTGACCTCCACGTAGTCGAGCAACGAGCTGTCGTAGAAGGGCGGCAGATGAAGCCAGAGCAGCCGATGGGTGTCCTCAAGTTTGACCGAATCGCCGATCTCGTCTCGGATCCGGAGCAGCTCCTCATAGAGCGTCTTCTGAATTTCCGTCAGCTCCGGACGGCCCCAGAGCTGGCTGAAAATCGAGGCGAAGTAGATCGCCTGGCCTCCGCGGATCAGCGGCGGGCTGTTGTAGCGCAGCTCGTTGCACAGAATCGAATAGTGTCTGGCGTCATTGGCATGGGCACACGCTTCGGAGAGTTTTTTCGGATCCATCTTGAGACCGAGCGCTTTTTCCATCAGGAACACGGAACGCTCCAGCTCTTCGGCGAGATGTTCGACCGAGATGTCATTTCCGGTGCCGATCGCCGGAGTCTGAAGCGAGAAAAACCGGTCTTCAATGTTGTAGCTCCTGGCGAGGTCGCGGAAAATCCGCTCCCCCTGCTGGCAGGGCTGCGAGGTGGAGACGCTGAAGGCTGGCGCCGGCAGCTGCACCCCCTCCAACACCCGCAGAAAGGAGCAGGTTTCTCCGGAAAATCCTTTGCAGGCCGCCTTGTCGAACGCTTTTTTCACCTTGTGCTGGCTGCGTGCGAAAAGTGCCGCATAGGTCTCCAGCGTCAGCGACCGCGCACCGAGTGCATTGAGCACTTCGCTCGGGAAGAAGAGATTGCGCCAGACCAGCGGCTCTCTGCCGTGGCCGAGAAAATCCTTTCTGGTGGCGCGGGCGCGCAGATCGACCGAGGCGAGATGCCGGGTCGGAGGCGGCAGCCCCGCCTGCGGGTCGAGCTTCCCCTTGAGCGTGGAGAACTGCAACGCGAGACAGGCGGCTCCGAGCGCCCCCATGACGCTGTGAAATTCCGGAATGATGATGTTGTTGCCGGTGATCTCCCGGAGGTAGTAGGCGACCGCCCGGTTGTAGGCGACGCCGCCCTGGAAAACGATGTCGCCGTGGTAGCCGAGGAAGAGCTCCCCCACGCCGGACATAATCGTGCGCGCCTGCGCCCGGCAGGCGCCTCCGATGATGTCACCCAGCGGAAAGCGGTTCTTGAATTTGTTGATCGAGGTAGCCGAAAGCACCGCGCAGACCGAGGAGAATTCGAGGTTGCTGTCGTAATTGACCCGGTCGGCCATCTGATCGATCGGCACGTTGAGCTTGGCGGCGACGCTGTCGAGAAACGCGCCGGTACCGGCGGCGCAGATTCCGCTCATCTTATAGTTCCACATGCGCATGGCGTCGTTGAAGACCATCGCCTTGCTGTCCTGCCCGCCGACGTCCAGAATCGCCTTGCAGTCGGGGTAGTAGTGGCGGGCGCCGGCGACGTGTGCGGTAACCTCGCTCACTCGGAAATCATACGGAACGAAGTCCGCGGTGTCTTCGACGATCTGGCTGCCGGTGACGACGGTGCAGGTGATCTGTTCGAGGCCGGTGAGCCCGGCGTCGAGCAGGAACTTGTCGACCGTCTGGCGGAGTCTGCCGAAGTTGCAGGCGCCGCATTTTGCGCACACGCCGGCACACCGGACCCGGCCTGTGTCAACCGGTTTGGTGCGCTGGTAAAGGGTCTGGCGGACTTTGCCGCGATCGTTCATAAGGACGGCTTTGAAGGTGGTCGAGCCGATATCGATGCCGAGATACAATCTTTCCATATACGGGTGGCCTGTCTCGCTTGTCGGGAACTATTATTCACTGTTTTTCAACAGGTTGGATTGCTCCAGACGGTTCTTTTTAATATAGATTCATAATCATTACTATACACCCGGAAGTGAGTTTTTTCCAATATCCTTGATTAAAAACTGGAAAATCCATTGATTTGCGACTATCTTAATTAGTTCTGATGGGCAAACTGCAGGAAAATACATGAAGAAGAGTTTTGAAGAGCGGCTGATCGAGTTCTCCGGGCCGGCTGAGCTCAAGAATGCGAAACAGCTGCTGAAGAATAACCGGATCGTCGGCGCGTGGCGCGCCGCGGACGGCAGATTGTGCGGGCGCTTCCGCGTTGGAACGACGAACTTCGATGTCCGGGTGCGCACCGGGGAGGCGCCGGTCGGCGAATGCAGCTGCGGCGGCTGCGGCAACGGGAAGGCGCTCTGTGAGCATGCGGTGGCGCTTCTCATGTATTCGGGCAGGTTTCGCGGACCTGCCTATCGTTCGGTGCAGGAGGAGGAGTCCAGTTACTACGGCGGTCTGCGGCAGGAGAGTCTGCCGAAGCTGGTCAGCCGTGCCCGTACGCCGCTGGCCCGGCTGACGATGGAGGCGGTTTCCGCGTTTCCCCATGTGCCGAGCAAGTGGGAGAACGCGGTGCTTGCGGTGAAGCTCCGGACCGCCGACCGGGAGTATCTCGGGAATCTGAATAATCTGCGTCAGCTCTACTTCGACAAATCGCTGACGGTGACGCTCAAGCTGGATCATTTTTCTCTGCACGACCAGCAGATCATCCGTTTTCTGGCGATCAACGGCGAGGCGGAGAACTCCCAGATTCTGCTCAATGCCGAGCTGACGGCGGAATTTTTCCACTGCCTGATCAATTTCCCCCGTTTCATTCGCGAGGGCAAGCGCCTTCAGATACGGGGAGATGCCGCCGAGGCGGTGCTGCTGAAACAGGAGAACCGCGGCGGCGTGCGTCTTTCGCCGGGTATCCGGGTGGAAGGAGCGGCGTTGCCGATCGCCGGCGCCAAGGTGATTACCGGGCGTTCCGGCTGCTGGGTCGGTCGGGAAGGGGAGTACTTTTTTGTGCCGGCAACCTGCGAGATCAGCTGGCTGCGGAATTTTTTTCGTTCCAGCGTGCAGACGCCGCCGGAGGGAACGTCGGTGGAGGAGTTTCTCCGCTCCTTTCCGCTGCCGGTGGTGCCGGTCGGCAGTTTTGAGCTGGAGACGCGGGAGGCTGGGATTCTGTTGAACGGAAGTTTCCCGGAACCGGACACATTTCATCTGACTGTCGATTTCCTCTACGAATCGAACGGACGGCATGTGCTGGAAAAACCCGGCTCCAGTTATCTGGTCCGGGAGGGAAATCACTTCTGGAAGCGCGACGAAGCGATGGAGCATGAGTTTGAAAACGAGATCGCTCTGTTTGGGTTCGACCGCAGCGGCGATACACCGGTCCTGCGTGGGGCGGACCGCATCGGCGCCTTTCTCGACTGCGCCCTGCCGGAGATGCTGCGCACCCGGCCAGGTCTTGCCCTCGGCAGTTCGCTTGCCCGGATGATCCGCGGCAGCGCCGGTCTGCCGGGGCTGGAATTGAACTGCCGGCTTTCGTGCACCGCCACGGACCGGTATGTGGTGAGTTACCAGCTCTCCGGAGACGGCGTGGTGGCGGATTGGAAGAGCTGTGCGGATGCGGTCCGCGGCGGGCAGGAGTTTCTGGCGCTCTCCGGAGCGGGGCTGGTCAAGATCAGCGCGCCGCTGGCCGATTTTTTTGCCGCGGCTTCGACGGTGCTGCGCAATCTCGATCCGGTGGCCCGGACGTTTGAAGTGCCGTTCTTTGCCGCGGGTTACTACACCCATCTGGTACGGCACATTCCGGGGGCGCTGGTGCCGGAGATCGCCGCCGGGCCGGAGATGCCGGCGCAGGACAATCTTGCCGCTCCGGACTTCCGCTTTACCGGAAAACTGCGCAGTTACCAGGCCGAAGGAGTGCGGTATCTGCAGTGGATGACCGACCGGAACTTCAACGTGATTCTCGCCGACGAGATGGGACTGGGCAAGACGGTGCAGCTTCTGGCGCTGCTGGCGTCGCGCAAACGGCGTGAGATGCCGCCGGCCCTGATCGTCTGTCCGGCGTCGCTGGTGACCAACTGGGAACGGGAGGCGCACCGGTTCATTCCGGAATTCCGGGTGGTGGCGCCGCAGGGGGCAGAGCGCGACGAACTGTTCAAACGGGGAGGGGCGCCGGATTACGATCTTTTGATCCTCTCTTACGCAGCGGCGCGGCTGTGTGCGGAAAAGCTCCGCCACCGCAAGTTCAGCTACCTGGTGCTCGACGAGGCGCAGCACATCAAGAATCCCGGCTCCTCCAACGCGAAGAACTGCAAGAGCATCGAGGCGCAGCACCGGATCGTGCTCTCGGGCACGCCGCTGGAGAATTCGCCCGAGGACCTCTGGAGCATCATGGACTTCCTGCAGCCGGGAATGCTCGGGACACTGCCGGCCTTCCGGCGCGCCTATGCGGATATCCGGGAGAATCCGGCACGGCGCGAGGATCTGGCGGTCCGTGTGGGACCGTTCATCAAACGGCGGACCAAGGCGCAGGTCGCACCCGATCTGCCGCCGAAGTCGGAACTGGCGCTCTACTGCGACATGGAATCGGAACAGCGCGCCCTCTACGAGAAGGTGCGCGAGGAGGGGCGCGCCATGCTGCGAGACTACCGTCCGGGGGATGTTCGGAAGAATGCGGCGATCTTCACAACGTTGCTGCGCCTGCGTCAGATCTGCTGTCATCCGGCACTGCTGCCGGACGGCGCCGGGAAAGGGGTGCCGTCGGCGAAGACCGAACTTCTGGCCGAACTTCTGCACGAAAATCTGGACAGCGGGCACAAGATGCTTCTTTTCAGTCAGTTCACCAGCCTGCTCGGATTGCTGATTCCGGAGCTGGAGCGGGAGAAGATCCCCTTCGAATATCTCGACGGCGCCACGCGGAACCGGCAGCAGCGGGTGGATCACTTCAACAATTCCCCGGAGATTCCGCTCTTTCTGCTGAGCCTGAAGGCGGGCGGGACCGGTTTGAACCTGACTGCGGCGGATACGGTAATCATCTACGATCCGTGGTGGAATCCTGCTGTGGAGCTTCAGGCGGCCGACCGCACCCACCGCATCGGGCAGACCAGACCGGTGAGCACGCTCAAGCTGGTGGTGCGCAATTCGATCGAGGAGAAGATCCTCGAGCTGCAGGAGAAGAAGCGGGAGATCTTCGATTCGGTGATCGACGGTGCGATGGACAACCTTTCGATCGAGGATCTGAAGTTCCTGCTGGAATGAGCGCCGGCCGCTCCGCCGGGCAGACGGGGGGAGAAGGATACGACCGGAAAAATCGCCGCCGGGTTTGCATTGGAGGTCCCGGCGGAGTATACTACAAATGGAAAGATGCAATGAACTCCCGTTCCGTCGCACCTCCCGGCGGTCCGGGAACTTTTCCATTCGGGAGAAAAAATGAAACGAATCGTCACCATACAGGATATCTCCTGCGTCGGCAAGTGTTCGCTCACCGTGGCGCTGCCGATCATTTCCGCGTTCGGGGTGGAGTGCGCCATCCTGCCCACTGCGATGCTTTCCACTCACACGATGTTCAAGGAGTTCACCTTCCACGACCTCTCCGGGGAGTTCGCCCCCGTCGCGGCGCACTGGAAGCGGGAAAAGCTCCGGTTCGACGCAATCTACACCGGATACCTGGGGTCGTTCGAACTGTTGAAGCTGGTTTCCGGCTTCATCGACGAGTTCCGCACCGCCGACAATCTGGTCTTCATCGATCCGGTGATGGCGGACAACGGCAGATTTTATCCCGGATTCACGCCGGAATACGCTCGGGCAATGGCCGAATTGTGCGGCAGGGCCGACGTGATCGTACCCAATCTCACTGAGGCGGCGTTTCTGCTCGACCGCCCCTGCCGGCTCGAGGGGTACGATGAAGCGTATATCCGCGACCTGCTGAAGCGGCTGGCCGGGCTGGGCGCGAAGAGCGCGGTGCTGACCGGAGTCCGTTTTTCGGAGAATGAGATCGGCGTGATGGGGTATGACGGTGCCGCCGATGAGTTTTTCCACTATTTTCACCGGCGGATCGATGTGTCGTTCCACGGAACCGGGGATATTTTCTCCAGTACCGCAGTGGGTGCGCTGATGCGCGGATTCTCTCTGGAAAAGGCGCTGGCGCTGGCGGCGGACTACACGGTCGAGTGCATCGACCGGACTCTGAAGTCGCCGGATCACGTCTTCTACGGGGTGGAGTTCGAGCGGGAACTCCCGTACCTGATCCGGCGGATTTCCGAAGAGAAACCTGAGGCGTGAGAAGGGGGGGCCGCCCCGCCGGCGACGGCGGCATGGCCCGGGTATTCTGCGGAAAAATTCGGGAGAGAAGAGATGAAGATCGATTTGCAGGAGTTCAAAACCGGTTTCAAGGGAGAGCGGTGTTTCGTCCACGCCCGCGGCGGTGTTTCGCCGGACGGGCGGGAGATCGTCATCACCACCCAGCCGCTGCGCCTGAGCGGCTGCGATGTCTTTTACGGGCTGTACATGCTCCGGAGCACCGACGGCGGCCGAAGCTGGTCGGAGATCGTCGAACAGCCGGAACTGCGGAGACACTCCTGCGGCGAAGGGCTGGAAATCGCGATGTGCGACGCCACTCCCGCCTGGCATGCTGCGAGCGGGCGGTTTCTGCTGACCGGACACAGCGCTTTGTATCGGAACGACGAATTGTATCCGCCGCCGCGGCCCCGTTACACCATGTACAGCGTCTTCGACTCCGCCGCCGGGCGGTGGTCGGTGCCGAAGGAGCTGGAGATGCCGGGGGACTACTTCAACTGCGGCGCCGGATGCACCCAGCGGGTTGATCTCGAGAACGGCGACATTCTGCTGCCGGTTTACTTCATGGGACGCGAGGAGTCGATGGCGCCGGAGAAAAACTCCTTTTCCGCCGCTGTGGTCCGCTGTTCGTTCTCCGGGGAGACCATGCGGGTTCTCGAAATCGGGCCGTCGCTGAAAATCGATGTGCCGCGCGGCCTGGCCGAACCGTCGCTCATCCGGATCGGTTCAGATTTCTACCTGACGATGCGCAACGACGAGCGCGGGTATGTCGCGCACAGCCGCGACGGCCTGAATTTCGACTCGCCGCGGGAATGGCGGTTTGACGACGGCGGCGAACTGGGGAGCTACAACACCCAGCAGCACTGGCTCGCGGCCGGGGAACGGCTTTACCTGGTCTATACCCGGCGGGGAGCGGGGAACGATCATGTGTTCCGCCATCGGGCGCCGCTGTTCGTGGCGGAAGTTGACCGGGAGACGCTCCGGGTAATCCGTTCGACAGAACGGATCGCCGTGCCGGAGCGCGGTGCGCGGCTGGGCAATTTCGGCTGCGTCCATCTCAACGACCGGGAGTCGTGGGTGATCGCTTCGGAGTGGATGCAGACCAATCCGCCGAATCCCTCCGACTGGAGGCGCTGTATGAGTTACGGCAGCGAGAATTCGATCTTCATCAGTCGGATCCGGTTCGACTGAGGTGCCGGAGCCGGGAAAAACGCGGGAATTCCGCCGGAGAAGAGCGTTTTTCTCTGCGGGGAGCGGAATCCACGCGCGCCGTGCGCAGCCGTCTCTGCCTGACTGCTGCGAAACCGCCTTCGGTCAGAGATTGTAGATGTACTTACCCTCGCCGTAGACGCCGGTCCAGTCGCGGTTGAACTGTTCGATGCTCATGTCGGTCAGCGGATGCTCGGCGAGGTGCCAGAGAATGTCCGGACTGATGGTGATCGCCTGGCAGCCTGCGAGCGAGACGTCGTTGACCTGCTGGACGTTCTTGAAGGAGGCGGCCAGCACCCGCGCGGACATGTTGTGGAGCCGGAAGAGCGTCGTGATCATCTGCACGACTGTGACTCCCATGCCGCTGATGTTGTCGATGCGGTTCAGATAGGGGGCAGTGAAATCGACTCCCGCCTGCGCGGCAAGCAGGGCCTGGCCCGGCGTATAGATGGCGGTGGCGGTCACTTTCATTCCCATCTGCTTGAGTTTCGGCATCGCCTTGTATCCTTCGATGGAGACGGGCACTTTGATGTAGAGGTTGCCGCCGATCTTCTCCTGAAGCGTTTCGGCATCACGGATGATGTCCTCGCAGGTTTCGCCCAGCACCTGGGCGTGCAGCATCCGGTCGCCGATGATGGCGCGGATCTCCTTTAAGATGGTGAAGAAACTGCGTTTCTCCTGCGCGATGATGGAGGGGTTGGTCGTGACTCCGGCCAGCGGAAACACTTCCGCCGCCTTTTCGATTTCCTTGACGTTTGCGGTATCGAGCAGATAAAGCATGGTATTCCTCATGTACGGTTCGTGTCGAAGCGGGGCGGGACGGCAGATCTCGGTTCAGGCTCCGGCCGGTTCGTGTGTGAAGTATAATATACATAGCCCGGAGCGATTTTGCAAGGGAGGTACGGAATGGTTTCCTATGGCCGCCGGAGACGCTGACGGAGGCTTTTCCCGTTTTCGTCCGGGGAAGGCGGAGGGGATAGATGGGTGATTCGCCCGGATTTCATCTCCAGCCGGAAGTGCTCCTGCGATCTGCCGTCCTCCATAAGGATGAGGAGAGCGTCGCTTTTCTCATCCGCCTTGAGTGCGCGGATCTTCAAGCCGGGACGCGGCGTCGACAGAGGCAGAGTTTTCCCGGTCTGGCCGGCGGAGAGATGAATTCTACGCTCCCTGCCGGCCATGTCGCAACTCATAAGTTCGCGTTCCCCCGCCAGAAAGACCCGGCCGCCGCAGACCGCCACCGCCTGAATAAGAAAGGGAAATTTGCCGCTTTCGACCAGAATTCCTCCCGTTCCGGTGTAAAGATGCAGAGAATCGGTTACCGCAAGGCGGGTTCCATCGCTCCCCATCCGCCAGAATGCATGAGTTGCGTCCTGATAGCCGCGGGGAAAGGCGGCCGTTTCCTCAGGGATGCCGGAACGGTTGCATCGCATCACCTTGTAATCGAAATCGTCAAAGGTCAGATAATACAACAATTTTCCATCGGGCGAGGTGCAGGAGGCGAGCTGATTCCGAGTCGTCTGGGGCGGGGCTGGCCGAGGCGGCGGCGCGGGGAACGGATTCGGCGCACGGCGGGGAGGCGCGATCTGCATCCGGAGTTCTCTGATCGCCTTCTCCAGCCCCGGGTACTGTACAAGTTTCTGTGGATCGTAATAGGCGCATTGCCCCGGCAGCCCCGCGTGGAGTTCCCGGGAAAGGAGAAAATATTCCCGGTAGAGCGCCAGTACTTTTTCATCGGTGCACTCTGCGGAATAGAGCAGGGCGTTGGCGGCCAGCAGCAGGCTCAGCGGTCGCAGTGCGGGAATGGCTTCCAGCTTCCGGCAGGTGGAACGGGTCCACTCCGGCAGTTCGCGGCGGGGAAGCAGACATTGCAGGCGGAACAGCGTTTCGGTCATTTCGTAAATTCTCTCTCTCAGAAGTTGATTCCAGCACGTTTCCCGCATCTGCTGTGATCTGCCCTCCTGTACTGCGGTCAGAAGGCGGTTCCAGGACAGAAGCAGAGCCGTCCTGCATTCTGCGGCGGAGGAATAGAGTTCGGGAACAATTTTCGGGAAACGGTTCAGTTCACGTTCCAGCCTGCCGCGGGGATGTCGAATCGGAAACTCCGCGTCCTGGAAACGGTCGCGGTGACTGGCGAGAAATTCACGGAATTTTTGCCGTTCCGCCGGTGAGAGTTTGTTCTGTCTTTGCCGGATGATGCGGCAGAGCAGCATCGCCGTGTTGTGAAGGTCGAAACGGTTGAGCAGCTCTGGATGTTTCACCAGATATTCGAGGGCGGCGCGGTAGTAGGGGATTGTTGCGGAAATATTCTGACGGCCATTGTCCGCAATCTCACTGAGATAGCGCACGTTGGAGTTGTCGAGCGCAAACGCGGCGAAGCTCAGCCGCACCGCGGCTTCGCTGTTTCCCTGTGCCCGTGCCGCTTCGGCTTCCCGAAAAAAACGGGCCGCCTCCTCGACTGCGTTTCCTCCTGGCCGGCGGGGGGTATGCCGCCAGTGTACTTCCAGCGCCGCGAACAGCCGGGAAAGGTGCCGGGGATCTTCGATCTGACAGCGGAAGAGGACCGATTCTCTGACGTCCGTCAGATAGGCTGCAATGGTGAAACGCTCCGGAGATTTACCCGGATTCAGTTCGAAATGAAGGATCTCCGAAGCGAATAGGGCATTTGCCCATTCTCCGGCCAGCTCCCGTTCCCGGAGCAGTTCGATCAGGTAATCGCGTTCCAGAAACACGACATCGAGTCCGGCGGTCAGTTCCGTCAGCGCCTCCGTCGTCCGCTCCGCCTGCGGCTGCAGAGAGTAGTGCAGGTTGTTGCGGATTGCGGCGAGCGAGACATAACGCACACTTTGCGGTGAATGGAGAATCGCCAGGGCTTTTCCCAGCAATGCGTTGAGTTGAGCCGGATCATTTCCGGAGAGTGTCGCCGTCTTCAGCCGGAGTCCGCAGTTTGTTTCGAAGAGTGTGGCATGCACATCGCCTCCCGGCATTTCCCGCAGAACCGCGAACAGCGATGCTCCGGTGAGGCGGAGTCGGCGCGAATGTTGTTCCGCGCCGAAGCGGAGCAGGAGCTGTTCGCGTTCCAGTGCGGGAAGTTGGTCGCGGTCGACGAATTCGTACCGTTCGCCGAATTCCGCCAGAAAGAGATCCGAGAGTGAACCGGCTTTTGCGCCATATGCGGCGAGGGCGATCTTCTCCGCGGCGCCGAGTGTGACGGAGAAGAGGAGCAGGCCGCAACGGAAAAGGGTTCTCCAGTTCATGTCGTCAAAATCCGGTTACCGTGAGTTCAAAGTTCTTTTGCGTCGGGGCGATGTTGATTCGGAACCGTACCGGCCGTTTCCCGTGGTATGGATTGTTGACGAAGCATCTCTTCCGGGAGCCGTCCGCCAGAAGCAGATCGACCCACACCTCGTTGCTCGGCAGGCTGGTCAGAGAATGGACCGAAAGTTCATAATATCCTTCGTCGGGGACCGGTTTCAAAGTGCAGTCCAGATAGTTGGGCTGATCGCTGGCGCGGACGGTGATTTTCAGTCGCCGGCGTCCCTGGAGCGTCTCCCACTCCGGGCGGGCGAACTCCCGACGGGCGATGCGGATCATCGTATCGGCCTCCTCCTTCTCCGCACGGCCGAACTCCCGTTCATACTCCTCCCGTGCCGCGGCCAGGACCGGGGCGAGCAGTTTCAGGCCGTCGACGTATTCATTGCCCGCAGGAGCATATTTTCGCGCCTGCAGCAGCAGGAAGGCTTTTCGGTAACAGGCTTCCGGCGTGGCGAGACCGGGCAGCGGAACTGCGTATTTTCCGGCCAGATAACAGTAGTAATACTGTCTGAACTGATCGGACTGCCGCGCATACAGGTAACAAATTGCGTGGCTGCTGCCGGCTTCGGCGATGGTCTCCACTTTCCGGCGCAGTTCATCGGATATGTTCCCTGTGAACAGGCGGGAACGCAGGCGGAAGAAGGCGCATTCCACATGGTCGTTGCGTCTGCCGATCTCATCCGCCAGGGCGGCATCGAGGAGCAGATCCGGCCGGGGGCTGCTCTGATTGCGCTGCATATCCTCGAGAAGTCCGACGGTGGACCGGGTGAAATCGGGCACGGAATGCAGCATCCGACGCACCGTTTTCAAATCTGATTCGGCGTGTTTGCAGCCGACGTTGGAATAGCGCAGCAGCTTCTTTTTTGCCGTGCGCAGAATTTCTCCCGCCCGGCGATGATTGACGGGAAAGCCGAATCCGTTTTTCTGGCAATAGCCTGCCAGCTCGATCATCGAGGGAACATGACCGAGTTCGGCCGCTTGTTCAAGACGCTTGAGATAGGCGGCGAATTCCGTAGATTCCCGGCTGATGTTCGGATCGGGCAGCCAGAGGAGTGCGGCCGGATTGCCCATGACGCGGGCGGTTTCGACGGCCTGCTGATTCCACGGGGCCGGTTTTTCCGGCCATGACATCTCGAAGATCACCCGGGGAATCACACCGCCGATGGCGAACATCTGTTCGGTATAACATGCCTTGAGCGGATGGTCGCCCCGGAGTTCATACCTGGATGGGCCGAGTTCGTCGTGCAGAATTACGCCGCTGAGATCGTCGACCTGGGGAAAGCGTTTCTGCGACCAGAAGACCAGCCATTCCCTGTTGTGGAAGTGGGTACCGAACAGCGAATCAAGATATTGCGCCGCCTTGCGGTAGTTGACCGATTCGCCGCAGTAGCCACGGCTGTAGATGAGGTAGAGCGCCGCAGTGGCGAATGGGTTGCGTGGTGCGATCTGTTCGAGCGCGGCGATTCCTTCCCGGAAACTGCCGTTGTGAACCAGCCGGGCGGGGGCAGAAACTCCTTGAAATCGGCCTGCGTTGCCGCGGAAAGCATCCACGCCGTCAGGCAGAGGAGAAGCGCCGCGGGAAGTTTCGCATTTCGAAACGGCAACACTGCAAAGAAGCGGGAAAGAAATTTTATCGCTTGATTCCGTCCTCTTTGTTTTGCGTTTTCAGCGAAACCGTCATGCTTGCCGCAGGCATCGGCCGGAAAGATCGTTATTCCGTGCCCGACGGTATTGAGTTGAGACTGCGGCTTCTTCTTGTCCACCGATTAAGACGCTCGGGGGGATGAACTCTTAGTGCTTCTCTTTGATATTTCTCTTTTTTGTTCCGCCGGAGCGACGGAAGGAGCCGCTCCGGGAAGTTTTTGCCGGAACAGTGCGATGCGGAGACGTTCCGTACCGCGCTGTTCCGGTGGGATTTTTTCAGAATTTCGACTCCCAGGAGTCACTCTCCGGGCGTTCGAACGGGGGGAGCTCCCCCGTATTGCCGGAAAGTTCTATTTCGTTCAGATTCAACCGCGACACATGCCGCGCGATGAACGGCACATCCCCTCCGATCGTTCCGGATATGCCGGAGAAACGCAGATCGGCTAGTGGCGTGACCGCATTGCCTTCCAGCTGGAACGGTCGTCTGGCGCGGACGCGGAAGTTGCGGAAGGTGAGCCGTTCCAGCCCCCGCAGCCGAATTGCCCCTTCGCAGAGGATTACGACGGGAGCCCCTTCGGAGACGATGTCGAAATTTTCAAAGAGAAGATCGCTCACCTGCAGATAGCCGCAGCACTCCTTGCGCAGATAGCGGTAAGGGTGGACGCTGACGATTCCGTTCCCTTTCCCGCGAAAAACGATATTGCTGAAGGAGCAGTGGCGGATCGTGTCGTCGCTCGGGCAGCCGATCCGGATTCCCTGGCAGGCGCTGTCGAGTACGCAGTTGGTCACCGTGACCTCCTCACAGATCGAAGGCTCCGCCGGCGAGCGGCGGATTGCCCGCAGAATCAGGCAGTCGTCGCCGGTGCGGAAGAAACTGTCGCTCACCGTCACCCGGCGGCAGCTGTCGATGTCGATCCCGTCGTTGTTGATCATCTGCTGACAGCCGATGATCCGGATCCGGCTGATGTGGACATCCTCACAGGCGATCAACCAGAAGCTCCACCCCGGCGAATCGAGGAACGAAACTCCGTCGATGAGCACATTCCGGCAGCGGTAGAGCTGCACCATTCGCGGCCGCGGGTGTGGCGGTTTGACGAAGAACTTCCCAGGCGGCACGTTCCGATCGTAGAAGAGCGGACCGTTTCCATCGATCTCCCCGCCTCCGGTAATGGAGATGTTTTCGCATTCCGCGGCGGCGATAAGGCACTTGCGGCTCCCTTCCGGAGCGACGGCGTCGAACCCGGGGTGGCGGAAGTCGTCGTAACGCTCCGGCATCGATTCCCCGAGAATCTTCGCTCCCGCCGGAATGTGCAGTTCGATGTTGCTACGCAGATAGAGTGTGCCGGAAAGGTAGACGCCCGGCTCAAGCACCACCCGGCCGCCGCCGGCCTGTGCGGCACGTTCAATCGCCTGCTGGATGGCGGCGCCACTCTTTTCACTGACAAGGTAATCCATATCCAATCTTCCTGATCTGGTTTGTAGAAACTGTTTCAGCCTATTAGTATAAGTTCCCGGAGGAAAAAAGCAAGGCGGAGAACGGAGGAAATGCCGATTTTCTCCGTTTTCCTGCCGGAGAAAACCTCATTTTTTCCGGGCGCGCCGCCGTTTGAACTCCTCGTATTCCGCGAGAGTGCCCGGGTAGTCGGTGACGACCCCATCGCTGATCTCGATGATCCGCGTGGCCAGACTACCGACGAACTCCCGGTCGTGGCTGACGAAGATCACCGTGTTCGGGTAGAGGGTGAGCGCGTAGTTCAACGCCTCGATCGATTCGAGGTCGAGGTGGTTGGTCGGCTCGTCCAGTGCGAGGACGTTGCCTGCTTCGAGCATCATCTTCGCCAGGATCAGCCGCGCCTTTTCTCCTCCGGAGATCACCTGCACCGGCTTGTAGACTTCGTCGCCGCTGAAGAGCATTTTGCCGAGGTAGGAGCGCAGTTCCATTTCGGTGAGGCCGCGTTCGGGAGCGAACCGGGCGAGCCAGTCGATTGCCCGCTCCTCCATGTTGAGCACTTCGGCGGCGTCCTGCGGGAAATAGCTCAGTTTAACCGTTTCGCCGTGGACGACGTCGCCGCTGCATGGCTCGATCCGTTTGAGCAGTGTTTTGAGCAACGTGGTCTTGCCGGCGCCGTTGGTTCCGATGATGGCGACCTTCTCCTCGTTGCCGATGGAGAGGTTGAGGTGTTCGAAGAGCGGCCGGTCGTAGACTTTGGCCAGATCGGTTCCTTCGATGACCCGCTCGCCGAGCCGGACTTCGGACCGGAAGCGGATGAAGGGCGAAACCCGGCTGGAGGGTTTGATCTCTTCGAGCTGAATCTTCTCCAGCTCCTTCTGGCGACTGGTTGCCTGCCGTGCCTTGGAGGCGTTGGCGCCGAAGCGGTTGATGAACTCCTTGAGCTCGCTGATCCGGTTCTCCTTCTTCTGGTTTTCGCGGCGGATGTTCTCGAGCGCGATCGCATTGGCGGTCATGAAGGCGTCGTAGTTGCCGGTGAAGAGGCGGATTTCCTGATAGTCGAGGTCGGCGATGTGGGTGCACACCTCGTTGAGAAAGTAGCGGTTGTGGGAGATCACCACCACGGTGCCCTCATGGTTGCGCAGCACGTTGCAGAGCCAGTCGATGCTGCTCATGTCGAGGTGGTTGGTCGGTTCGTCGAGCAGCAGAATGTCCGGATTGTCGAAGAGCACCTGGGCCAGCAGGACCCGCAGCTTGAAGCCGCCGGTGAGGGTCGAGAGCGGCTGGGTGTGGAACTCCTCGGCGATGCCGAGCCCGGCGAGCAGTTTGGCGGCGTCGGACTCCATGGTGTAGCCGCCGGCGTCGGCGAAGAGCCCTTCGATGTCGTTGGCGCGCTCCTCCTCCTCGGGGGTGAGATCCGCCTTGCTGTAGAGGTACTCCCGCTCGCGGTGGATACTCCAGAGTTTTTCGTTGCCCATGCAGACCACGTCGAGAATTGGAATCTCCTCATAGTCGTAGTGGTTCTGTTTAAGGAAGCCGATCCGGCACTCCTTGTCGACCGCGACGGAGCCGGTGGTCGGCTGCTGCTGGCCGGTGAGGATCTTCATGAATGTGGACTTGCCTGAGCCGTTGGCTCCGATCAGGCCGTAGCGGCAGCCCGGGTTGAATTTAACGGAGACGTTTTCGAACAGCGTCTGCTGCCCGAAACGCATCGAAATGTCGCTCGCGGAAATCATTCCTCGTGTCGCACCTTATGCTGATTGAACATGGACCGGTTCGCCGGCCGCCCCGTTTTTTGTAATCCGACAGAAAAAATCGTCATACTATATCACATGACCGGCACTTTTGCCAGAAAAATTCTGCCGGAGGCGGCAATTTTTCGCTATCGGCTGCCGAGTGTGCGGAACTGCCGCGGGGTGATTCCCATTCTCCGGCGGAAGAGGCGGCAGAGGTAGTTGCCGTCGCAGAAGCCGCAGCGGATCGAAATGTCGGTCAACGGCAGATCGGTGCGACGCAAGAGATCCATTGCATGGGAGAATCGCAACTCCTTCAGATACTCTCCCGGCGGAGTTCCGGTCGCCTGGCGGAACCGGCGGAAGAAACTGCGCCTCGACATGTTGACCAGTTGCGGCAGAACATCGAGATCGATCGGTTCGCTCAGATGATCGTGCATGTAGCGGATGGCCTCATCGATGAGAAATTGCGCCGGGCCGTGCAGTGTCGCGGCATTTTTGCTCCGGCAGAGGGCCGTAAGGATCTCCATGAAGAGCGCCAGAGCGGAGAAGTTCCGGCCGGGATGGTTGGAGTCGAGTTCGCGGCGCAGTTTCCGCATTCTGGCGGTGACGTTTTTCACCTCGAGGGGGGAGAGTCGCAGCAGCGGGCGGGCAACCGCCTCCGGAGAGAGCGCGCGATGAACTGTCAGAAACTGATGAAAGAGCGGCATCTGACTGCCGTCCAGAACCGGGAGCGGGAGTTTGTCCGGGTCGTAGATGAGATTGATCAACCCCAGCGAACCGACATTGTCGTATCCGTGGGAGAGACCCGGATGAATGAGCAGAAGGTCGCCCGCGCGAATCTCCACCGCGCTTTTTCCGGCCAGGTGCAGCCCCTGGCCGGAGTGGATCAGCACAATCTCCATAAAGGTGTGGCCGTGCATCTGACGCACAGGATGGCGGCCGGTGATCATCTCTTTGACATACAGCGGCAGGGTGTATTCGGGCAGATATTGTTCCAGATGGTTGGTGACGAAACTTGCCATGTCCGGAGTTCCTCTTTTTTTTACAATAATCCTGTTCTGCCGGGATTGCAAGCGGCATCGTCGATAAGGAATTTTGTGGCACTGGCAGGCTGTTTTTTGTCACTGATGAGCAGTTTTTTCTTTGAAAAGTCAAGTATAATAAAGGTAGAAGCAACCGACAACAGATTTTCAGGAAAGGAGAACCATGAGTATGTTGGCAAAATTTCCGACAGGGTGGACAATCGTCCTTCTGCTGGCTGGCTGGACCGTGCTTGCGGCACTGCCGCTGTCGGCGGAACCGGTGTATCCGGAAACCATTCTGACGCCGGGGGAGACGGATTCCCTCTCACGACAGCTGCGGGAGGAGTTCTCCCGGCTTTCCGGAGAGCTGGAACGGGCGGAAGAAGCGTATGATTCCGGCGAATTCGGTCCAAAAAATCCGGCACTTTCCGACCGGTTTGAACTGGCGCGGGAGCTGGCCGGCATTCTGAAGGAGCAGATTGCGGCAGGAAGTGCGGATTCTCTGCTGCACGCCCGCCGGGGAATGGCGGATTTCACCGCCTTTCTCCGTTTTTTCACGGAAAAGAAGGCGTTGTACGCCGCAATGCGCACCGCTGGGGAACCGCGGGCGATTTCGGTGCACGACTTCGGCGCGAAGGGGGATGGCGTGACAGATGACTCCACAGCTTTCGCTGCCGCCGTGGCCGCCGCGGCGGAGGCGGACGGGGCTCCGGTGGAAATCCGGATTCCGGCGGGGCGCTATCTCTTCCGCAAACTTCACTCCTGCAGTCGGACCGTCGATCTTTTTCAGAACCGGGAGCGTAGATGGATTCCGGAAACGCGGCGGGCCCATCTGCTGCTCAACGGCCTTCGGAACGTCACGCTGAAAGGGGAGGATTCCGGTGCGACTTTGCTGTTCGGAGACGACAATGAGAACGGCGTCGTCATCGCGGGCTGCGACAATCTCCGGCTGGAAAATCTCACGTTGAGGAATCTTCGCGCCCCCTTCCTGCAGGGGGAGATCGTGGAGGTTTTCCCGCAGGAGAAGGCGCTGAAAGTGAAGGCTGATCCCCGTTTTCTCCCGCCGGACGACCCGCTCTACCGGAGCGGCCGCCCGGTCTGCCAGAGTTATGACGCCGCCACCGGCACGTTGATCGGCGACGCGTCGCACTTCTTCTACAACCGTCGTTTCGAAAAACTGCCGGACGGAAGCTGGAAGCTCTATTTTCTCACCTTCAAACCGGGCCTTCGCCCCGGACAGACCCTGATCGTCCCGGCGCGGAAAAATGGTTGTTACATGGTGTTGCTTTCCCGGAGCAAACTCTGCGTTTTTCAAAAGATCACGGTGCTCAACTCCCGTTCGGCGGCCTTTCTGAGTGAGGGGAATTTCGCAGAGGAATACCGGGAGTGCCGGGTTCTTCCCGATCGCGCCGGCGGCGCGCTGCTCTCTTCCAACGCCGATGGGATCCACTGCAACAGCGCCTGGTTCGGAGCGTTCGTTTCCGGGTGTGAATTCCGCAATCTCGGCGACGATGCCTTCAACACCTACAACCGGGGCTGGTTTGTCGAAGAGGTGCTGCCGGATGGAATCCTTACACGGCGTCCGGTTCCGGCCGGAACCGGTTTTTCGATCCTTTCGCTTCAGGACGGTTCCATCCGGGCGGAGGGAACTTCCCAGGGGGCCGCGGCGAAGAAGGCCGGGGCGAAATCCCTGCCGATGATGCGGATCGACCGTCCGCTGCCGGAGGGGATCGTTTCCTACGCCGGTCTGGAGAAGAAATATTCCGCCCGGCAGCTGCAGGAGATGCAGAGCGGGTTGCGGAAACTCGAATTGCCGGATATCATTTTCCCGCATGACGGCCGTGGCGGCGTCGGCACGGTGATCCGCGACAGCCATTTTTCCGGATGCCGCAACAACGGGCTGGTCCTGCAGGCCTCTTCGGTGCTGGTGAAGAACAACCGCATCGACAACTTCAACGGGATCGGCATCAACATCGGTGCTCTGCTCCAGTGGCGGGAGGGGTTCCACCCCGGCCACATCCGGATTCAGGACAACCGGATTTCGCGCGCGTCAATCGGGGTCCGGTCCGCCGTTCAGACCGCACGCGGCTATGGCGGCCGGGTGAATTGCCTCCGCAACATTGTGCTGCGGAACAACCGCATCGAACAGTGCGGCAGAGCCTTTGATCTGCACAACGGCGTTACGGAACAAAACGGAACAGGAGAGAAAAAATGAGTCATATCCGGTACATTTCAGATCGGCGGAGTTGGAGTTTTACCCTTATCGAACTTCTCATCGTGATCGCGATCATCGCCATTCTTGCGGCGATGCTTCTGCCGGCACTGAACAAGGCGCGGGAGCGGGCGAAGATCACCCAGTGTCTTGGGCAGGTGCGGGAGCTGGTCCGCGTCTCACAGCTCTATACCGATTCTTACAACGGCTACTTCTGCCCGGCCAATCTGGTCAGCAATTCGGGGAATTACCTCTGGTGGACCAATGTCATGGAGATGCTCAAACTGATCTCTGTTCCGAGCTGGACCATGGAGCACTGGGGCAAGGCCGGTGGCGGCATCATGATGTGTCCGTCGCTGCGGTATGAGGGGCAGTGTCCGGGGCTCGGGCCGGCGCGGGCGGTCTCCGGTTACGGGGTGTCGGCGAAGATTCACCGCCTGAAGAGCCCCTCGAAGGTGGCGGTCTTCGGCGATACGCCGCAGAATGCGAAGGGCAGTCCGCTGTTCGAAATCACCGTTCCGGACCAGTGGACGCACCTGTTTGCCGGCGGATACCTTTTCCTGCGGCATGAGACACAGACCAACGTCGGATTCGCCGACGGACACGCCATCACCAGCAAGGAGTGGATTGTTCGTGAAACACCGGAGAACTGGCTCTCTCTCACCTATTGACGGAACGCGCTCTCCGCGTCTGGAAAAACATTGTAATCTGGATTTCAAGATGAAAAATTTGTATGCACAGGATGCCGGGCTGGAGTTCGGCTTCCTGTTCCGTTCGCCCGGTCCCCTCTACCGGGATACTGTGTTCTGGAGCTGGAACTGCGCTCTCGAAAGCGAGGAGCTCCGTCGTCAGATCGCCATTTTCCGGCGCATGGGGATGGGGGGATTCCACATGCACGCGCGGACCGGTCTGGCAACCCCTTATCTCGGACCGGAGTTCATGGCGCGGGTACGCGACTGCGTCCGGGAGGCGCGCAATTCGGGGATGCTCGCCTGGCTGTACGACGAGGATCGCTGGCCCTCCGGCGCGGCAGGGGGGCTGGTGACGCAGAATTCGGAGTTCCGGGCGCGTCATCTTCTGTTCACGCCGTTCCGCCGGAGCGATCCTCCGGACTCCGCCAACGACGATTCCGGCCGTTTTCTCGCGGCGTGGGCGGTTCGGCTGGACGAAGCCGGCGACCTGCTGGAGTATCACCGGATCGAAGAGGACGCGCCGCCGATGCCGGGAATGGAGAAGTTCTACGCCTACCGGATGGTCGCCGAACCGGACCCGTGGTTCAACGGTCGTACCTACGTGGATACGCTCAATCCGCGGGCAATTCAGCGGTTCGTCGAGCTGACACATGAGGCCTACCTTCGGGAGGTCGGCGGGGAGTTCGGGCACACCATCCCCGCGATCTTCACCGATGAGCCGCAGTTCTCCTGGAAGGGCGCGCCGAATTCTGCCCGGGAGCACAACCCCGGCCGCTATCCCTACACCGACGATCTGCCGGAGAGCTATCGGCGCGCCTGGGGGTGCGAACTTTTCGACACGTTCCCCGAGGTCGTCTGGGAGCTTGCCGGCGGCGGCTGTTCCGTCGCGCGTTACCGGTATCACGACCATGTGGCGGAACGGTTCGCCGCCGCGTTCGCCGATACGCTCGGAGCATGGTGTGCCCGCCACAACCTCCGGCTCACCGGCCACGTGGTGGGCGAGGGTACACTCGGTACGCAGACCATGCTGCTGGGGGAGGCGATGCGCAGTTACCGCGCCTTCCAGCTGCCCGGAATCGACATGTTGCGCGACCGGTTTGAATTCGCTACCGCCAAGCAGGCACAGAGCGTCTCGCGCCAGAACGGCTGCGGCGGCGTGCTTTCGGAGGTCGACGGAGAGACCGGCTGGGATTGGGATTTCAAAGGGCACAAGGGGCATGGCGACTGGCAGGCGGCGCTCGGTGTCACGGTCCGGGTGCCGCATCTGGCCTGGGCGTCGATGGCGGGGGAGGCGAAGCGGGACTACCCCGCATCGATCAGTTATCAATCCTGCTGGTGGCGAAACTATCCGCTGATTGCCGACCATTTTGCCCGGGTCAATGTTGCGATGAGCCGCGGGCGGCCGTGTGTCCGGGTGGCGGTGATTCATCCGATTGAATCCTACTGGCTGGTTGCCGGACCGCTGGACCGGACCGCCGACCGCCGCGCCGCGCAGGAGGAGAACTTCGATTCGCTGCTCCACTGGCTGTTGCACGGCCTGATCGATTTCGATTTTCTAGCGGAGTCGCTGCTGCCGGGGCAGAATGCCGGACCGCGCGGCTCTCGCTTCGCGGTGGGCATGATGGAGTATGACGTGGTGGTCGTGCCGCCGGTACTTACATTGCGGAAGAGCACACTGGAGCGGCTGGAAGCCTTCCTCGATTGCGGTGGCCGGCTGATTTTCGCCGGAGAGGTTGCCGCCTGCTGTGACGCGGAGCGTTCCGATCGGGTGCTGCGTCTTGCGGAGCGTTCGGAGCGGATTGCATTCTCCCGGTCCGCACTGCTCGACGCACTCGCTCCCTGCCGCGAGCTGGAGGTGCGCAATGCGCGCGATTTCAGTGCCGTTCCCCATCTGCTTTACCAGATGCGCGAGGAGGGGGGGACGCGGTACTGTTTTCTCGTCAATACCGAACGGATCGGTGAGGCGCAGGATCTTCTTCTCTCCTTCCGCGGCAGCTGGCAGCTCTTCGAACTTGACACCGCCACCGGCGGGGAGTCGCCGCTCGCCGCCCGGCAGGAGTCCGGCTGGACCCGGTTGCGTGCGCCGCTCTATCCGCACGGCCATCTGTTGCTGAAGCTGGTTCCGGCGGAGGAGAGCCGGGGGGGAACGGCCGGAATCCCGTTGCTGAGCGACGAGGAGAATGAGGCCGCTCTGGTGAAGGAACTTTCCGGACCGGTGCCGGTGCGGCTCTCGGAACCCAATGTATTGCTGCTCGACCGCCCGCGCTGGCGCTTTTCCGGTGAGGCGGCGTGGCGGCTGGAGGAGGAGATTCTGCGGTTGGATAATCTGCTCCGCCGTCGTTTTCATCTCAACGAACGGCATGGGCGGGGCGCTCAGCCGTGGGCGGAACGGCTGTCGCGAAAGCCGCTGGGAACGGTGGAGCTTTCCTACCGTGTCGAGAGCCGGGTCGATCTGTACGATACGCTTCTGGCGCTGGAGTCACCGGAGAGTGTGGAGCTCCGGTTCGACGAGCGGCCGGTTTCGTTTCAGGATCAGGGTTGCTGGATCGATCCGGCGCTGCGCTGTACCGCACTGCCGCCCATTCCTGCCGGGACACATGAATTGACACTGCGGATCGGTTTCTCCGAAGCGGTCGGGCTGGAGCGCTGTTTTCTGCTCGGCGATTTCGGGGTGGAGCGCCGGGGCGGTGAGGTGCGGATTATCGAACCGGTCCGGGAGTTGCCGTGGTGCGATGTTACGGAGCATGGACTGCCGTTTTACGGCGGAGTGCTCACCTTCTGCTGTTCCTTCCGGCTGGAACAGCGGGAAGAGCTGCTGTTGCGGATTCCCTCCCGGGTCACCCGTACCCCGGAGTGGAGCCGGAGTGCCGACTTCGCGTATGAGGTGGCCGACTGCGGTTACCGCGGCGTGATGCTCTCGGCCTCCCTCGACGGACGTCATTGCGGCGACCTCGCCTTCGCTCCGTACCAGTGCAGTCTGGGGGTGGTGGAGCCCGGCGAACATCGGCTGGAGCTTTCGCTCTGCGGCAGCCGGAACAACTGCATGGGGCCGGTACATCTGGCTTTCCGCGTGCCGTGGATGACCCCCGCCGCGTGGCGGACGGTCGGGGACCGGTTCAGCACCGAGTACCGGCTCGCTCCCTTCGGGATCACCATCGCGCCGCGGCTGTTGCGGAGACGGTAAAAAACGTGCCCCGCAACATCTGCGGGGCACGCTGAAGTTCCGTCGCTTACAGAGCGAGATACTTTTTCCGGAGTTCCGGATCGGACATCATCCGCAGGAAAACACCTCCCACCACCGACCGGGCCTGGAAGCCGACCTTCTTTCCGTCAGTGGTCTCATACCAGTCGGTGAGCGGCACCCGGGTCGGCGTCTCGTTGAGCCAGAGGTAGACCGGATCGAGCAGAGCGGCGAAATCCTCCGCCCTGCCGGTCAGCGTCGCACTCCACAGAATCCAGTCGAGCTTGGTGTAGGTGCGGCGACTGTCCAGCGGCAGCCCGTAGCGGTTCTGATGGGCGCGGTAGAAGGCGAGCTCTTTTTCCGCCACCTCCTCCGGGAACAGGTTCAGATCGAGGAGCCGGTCCCAGACCAGATTGTACTTCTGGCTCCAGCTGCCAGGCTGGTCGAAGGCGAGCCGGTAGTGATCCTGATCCGCTGCGTCGACCACCCATTTCCGGGCGGCGGCTTCGGCGGTGCTGCGGAATTTTTCCGCCTCGTCCGCATGGCCGAGCGCCGCGGCGATCCGGCTGTAGGCGCCGAGAGCGAGAATCGCCTTCAGCGAAAGGTTGGTGTTGTGCGCAAGATGCCCGGCGAAGTCGTCGGTGCAGAGCTGATTTTCCGGATCATATCCCTTGTCGAGCAGATACTCCGCCCATTTGCGCAGCGTCGCTTCGTGCGCGGCGGCGAAGGCCGTGTCTCCGGTGAATACCGCCAGCGCTCCGGCGAGCAGCAGCATGTTGCCGCTCTCCTCCACCGGCATCTGGTCCTCTTCTCGCTCTTCGCCGCCGCCGTAGACCTGGCCGTTGGCGAGCGGATAGGTTCCGAGATCGTGCGGGGCGAAGGGGAATTTCCACCGACGGCTCTCCGCATAGCGCAGAATCGGCCGGAGCATCCCTTTGACCAGCTCCGGCGCGGTCAGGAGAAAGAGCGGCGCCGAAGGATAGGTCACATCCACTGTCGCGATGCAGCCGTTGGAGAAGTTCTCCTTCGAGAAGAAAAGTGCACTGCCGTCGAAGTCGGCGGTGAGTTTGTGGGCGCCGATCGCCTGTCGGAAGGCGAGCGCGCAGAGCCGGGCGTACTTTTCTCCGCCGCACTTCCGGGCGTCCTCCAGCAGCATCCGGTCATAGCGCTCACACTCCTCGCGGAGTGCGGTGAACTCTTCCAGCGCCGCTTCCACCATTTCGCGGAAGCTGGAGAACGATTCCCGCCAGTACGGGCGGAGTTTCTGCCCGAGATATTCGATGGGGGAGGGATCCTCATAGGCGACCGCCACGAACCGTTCCACCGTTCCCTCTGTCGGAACGTCGAAGGTCAGTTTCGCCGCCAGTGTCTGGTATTTCGTTTTTGCCTCGATCGGGAAATCGAGGTCGTCCGCCTCCGGGAGTTCTCCGGTCTTCGCAAATGTCGTTCGCAGCGGCCAGCTAGGCGCGATCGCGGTCTCCTCCGCGGGAGCCGGAACGATGAGACAGCTCTTCCCCCAGTTGATCCGCAGATCATCTCCGGCGATTGTCAGCGGCTGCTGATTGGCCGATGCGGCGTAGAGCAGCTCATATCGGGATGAGCCGGCTTTGCCCCAGACGATCTTTTCCGTCGGCAGATTGACGCAGAGTTCCGCGCCGCAGTCGAAACAGAGTTCCGCCTTGTGCGGCTTCCCGTCGGTCGAGGAGAGGCGGAAGATCACATAGGTAAGCGGCCGCGACAGCACATCGAGCCGGTGCGGCAGCGCCGGAGTGAGGAAACTGAGCTCCAGCGCCACTCCTTCCGCTTCAAACCGGTAGACTGTACGGGTGGGGAGGATCTCCACGGAACGCTGTTTCATCGCCGGGGCGAAGGAGTTGGAACCGCAGAAGTTCCGGCATTTTCCGTCTATGCGCAGCAGACCGCTGATTCCGTAGGCAATCCCGGTCCAGTGGCGGGGCCACTCTTTCGTCAATTCATCCTGAAAACTCCAGATGCTGAAATAGGGATCGTGCACGATCAGCGGCACGGCCGGCGCGCGCAGCGGCGCAGATTCTACAGAATTCATTTTGATCCTCCCTCTTTTGGGTGTTTTTGTTGTAATATAGAATCAAAATGGCGGTTGTAAAATGAATAAAATTGACAATTCGATGTGGAAAATGCGCATTTGAGACAAAAATTATTCCAATGTGACGAAGGCGACGGCGTAGGCACGTTCGTGACTGATGGAGACATGGAACCGTTTTGCTCCGAGCCGGGCGGCGGTTTCGGCGGCGCGTCCATGAAAGGTGAGCTGAGGAGCGCCGTGTTCTCCGGAGAGAACTTCAATTTCGGTGAAGGCGCACTGTTCGCCGATACCGCAGCCGAGCGCCTTGGCGGCGGCCTCCTTGGCGGCCCAGCGCCCGGCATAGAAGGCTGCCGCTTCGTTGCGGAGGCGGGCTTCCTCCCGTTCCGCAGGAGTGAAGACCCGTTTCCGGAAGGTGTTGCCGAATCGTTGAAGAGAGGCCGCCACCCGCTGAATTTCCACGATGTCTGTTCCGATTCCGAGAATCATTTTGCCGCTCCCGGACTCTCTACTTCGGCGGACCGGGATTTTTCCAGCTGCTCCAGCCGATGGCGAAGTTCGCCACTCTCCTTACGGGCGCGGTCGGCGTCCCCTTTCGCCGCGGCGACACCGGCCTCCGCTTCCCGGAGTTTCTTCTCGTAGGCAGCGGCCTGTTCGCGCAACTCCTGCTGCTGTTTCCGGGCGAACTCCTCCTTGAGCCGGAGGGTTTCCGTCTGGAGCTTTTTTTCCGCATCTGCCGAAAGCTCCGCAATGCGGTGCTCGAATCCTTTGCGCTGTTCCGCAAGTTCGCTGCCCAGCCGTTCAGCGTTCCGCTGAAAGTCCGCCCGGGAGCGATCCAGCATGACTCCGAGTTTCTCCGTCTCCCGCCGCTGTTCGGCGCGGATCGATTCCAGCTGCCCGGAGAGTTTTTCTCCGTCCCGGGTCAGGGTTGCCATCGCAGCGGTACTTTCCGCCTTGCTCCGCTCGAATTTCCCGTGGAGGGTCCACAGTGCCGCTCCGAGCAGCAGCAGAAGAAGAAGGGCCGCGGCCATAATTGCCAGTCCGGCAAACCACATCCGGCGGAACATCCGGCGCCGTTCCCGCTCCAGCTCCTCGAACTTTGCGGCCAGCGCGGTGAATTCCCGGGTGAACTGCGAACTCATCTCATCGAATGCCGGGCGCAGCATCGGCAGGGTTTCCCCTTCGCCGGGGGCGGAGGCTGAATTTTCCTCCGGATCCCGGGGGGCGGTGGGCGCTTCCGCCACGGCGGTTTCCGGTTCTTCCGGATGGGCCACTTCCGGGCGGATGCCGTATCGCGCGGCCAGCTGCTGCTCGATCTCGAAGGAGCTCTTGCCCGCGTTGCGCAGTTCGGCGATCTCGCGCAGAATATTGAGAGACTTTTCCGAATAGAACCGGCGTTTGCCCCGGTTTTCGGATTCGAGATATTCCGCGTAGCGGGTCAGCCAGTCGTTGATGGTGCTGCGCGGCAGTTCGAGCTCCTGCGAAAGGTCGCTCGCAAGAAAGCGCCGATTTTCCGTCGTCATCGTGTCACTCCTCCGGTTGATGGTAACGCCGGGAGAAATACTCGCGGATACGGGCGATATCCCGGCCGATTTGATGTTTAAGCTCTTCGGGAGAGTTGAAACTGCGCTCCTCCCGCAGATGAGTGAGAAATTCCACTCCCAGTTCCGATCCGTAAAGGTTGCCGGAGAAGTCGAGCAGGTGAACCTCCAGCCGCCGCACCGCCTGTTTCCAGCCGAAGGTCGGCGCGAATCCGACATTCACCGCCGCCGGATATGCACGCCCGTCGCGGATCGCCGCCGCCGCATAAACGCCGTCCGGCGGCAGGACGCCCGTCGAAAATGAGACGTTCGCCGTTGGACAGTCCAGCCGGCTGGTCGCCGCTCCGTGGCCGTACTCCACCTTGCCGACCAACCGATAGGGACGCCCGAGCATCGCTTCGGCGGCGTCGAGCCTGCCGGAGGCGATCGAACGCCGGATCGCGCTCGAACTGACCACCTCTCCGTTCAGACGGAGCTCCGGACAGGCGGTGAAATCGATCCGCCGTTTCCGGGCGTACTCGTCGAGCAGTTCACGGTTTCCTCTGCCGCCGCGGCCGAACCGCCAGTTTTCTCCGACGCAGATGCCGCAGAGTTCGAATTCTGGGCACTCCAGCATCCGGGAGAGAAAGTCCTCCGGCTCCAGCGCGGCGAATTCCGGAGTGAACCGGATTACCCACACCTGGGCGGCTCCCGCCTCCCGCAGCAGCCTGACCCGCTCGGAAAGCGGAACCAGTAACGCCGGCGGCTCCTCAGGGCGGAGCACCGCCCGCGGATGAGGATCGAAGGTGAGGGCGGTCGGTACCGCGCCATCCCGTTCGGCCAGCTTCACCACCTCTTCAATGATTCTGCGGTGCCCGAGGTGGACGCCGTCGAATACGCCGATGCCGAGCACCAGCCTCCGCCGTTCCCCCTGCAGAGCCGGAGAGCTGCCCGCCATGCTGAAATGTAAGATATCGTTCAACTCCCGAATGCTCCGGTATTGAAATTGCTCCATTATGTCACTATATTAAAATACACTGAAATCAACCTTCCGTCAACAGGGAAACACGATGAAAACCGTACTCTATCCCGGATCGTTCGATCCGTTCACCAACGGCCATCTGGATCTGGTGGTCCGCGCCGGGCTGCTCTTCGATCAGGTGATCGTTGCGGTGGCCGTGAATTCCGAGAAGACGCCGATGTTTACGCTGGAAGAGCGCAAGGAACTCATCGAGAAGAGTTGCGCCGAGCTTCCGCATGTTCGCGTGGTTGCTTTCCGCGGCCTTCTGGTCGATGCGATCGAGCAGTATCACGCCCAGGCGGTGCTTCGCGGACTCCGTGCCTTCTCCGACTTCGAATATGAGTTGCAGATGGCGTTGATGAACCGAAGTCTCCGTCCGCAATGCGAAACCATTTTCATGATGCCGACGCTCAACAATTCGTTTGTCGCCTCCCGGCTGGTGAAGGAGGTCGCCGCACTGCACGGGGATTTCCGCCATTACGTCCCCGCCGTCGTCGCCGACGCCATTGAAGCAAAACTCGCCGCGAAGGAGGTGAGGAAATGATCCGTTTTTCCGTCGCCCGGCTCGAGAAGGAGCCGATCGAACTGGTCGGGAGCGAACCGGCTGAATTTCTGGAGATCGAACCCACCGGACTGCTGGCGGTCAGTGCGCCGGTCTCCTACGATCTCGTGGTCAAATCGGTTTCCGGCGGCGCGCTGGTGGAGGGGACGGTCTCGACCCGCCTCTCCGGAGCCTGCGGCCGCTGTCTCGAACCGGTCGAAGAGGAGGTCGTCGCCGACAATATCTGTCTCTTTCTCGAAATCGGAGACGAGGAGGAGATGGATATTTCCGAGGACATCCGTTCCGAAATGCTTCTTGCGCTGCCGATGACGCTGCTCTGCTCCGACGACTGTCGGGGATTGTGTCCGGTCTGCGGCGCCAACCGCAACCGCACCGACTGCGGCTGTGAGCCGCCTTCGTCCGGGCCCTCCTGCTGGGATGCGCTGGATGATCTGAAGCTGTAACATTTCCCGCTCGTCTTCAGTGAAGGCGCCCCGCCGTTCCGGCGTGGGCGCCCTTTTTTTCCTTTTTTCCTCAGAAAGGATTCCGGTCGGGAATTGACAAAATTCCTAACTGAAACGGAAGGCGGTGCGGCATTCGCCGTACCCTGCCGGTTCCGTGAAGGCAAGGTTACGATCGGGAAGGAAAAATTTTATGGAAGAAGAAACAGTGGAGTCCGCGCATGCCTACACCCTCGACGAAATGGCCGAGCTTTGTTTCGAGGTGGAGCAGTTCAAATTGTCGGGCCGCTCCAGACTCGACCGCTATACGTATGCGGAACTGTGTCGGCTCTGCAACGGCATCGGGGCGGAGTGGATGCCGAAAATCATGCGGAATTTGCTGACTGCACTCTCGCCCTTTGCGGAACCCGCGGCGGTGATTCACGACGTGGAGTATTTCGAAGGGGGAGCGGAGAGGGAGCGCGGAATGGCCGACCTGCAGTTTCGAGACAACATCGTCATCACGGCGAAAAAGTGCTACCGCTGGTACCATCCGCTGCGGTATCTCGCGATGGTGCGGGCAGAATGTTTTTATCTGCTGTTGCGGCTTTTCGGAAAAGTCGCCTGGCGGGGAGAGGAGAAGGACCGTGTCGAGCATCAATGAACGAATGACCGCGCTGGAATCGCTGACTTCGGAAAACAACAAGACGCTGTGGCGGATTCACGAGGCGATCTACGGCAACGGCAAACCTGGACTGCTGGCCGAGGTGCGGGTCCTTGCCCAGAGCGTCGAACAGCATCACGCCGAACACCGCCAGCGCAAGATCGACTGGCAGTGGCTGGTGACGACGCTGATCGCGGTGGCCGCGGTGGCGGCGGTGTTTCTGCGGTAGCGGAGGCGTCGTCGGCACGGCCTTGCCGACGCGGCTATTTTGTCGCAGTTCCGGTGATTCTGCCGGAAGCGTCGCGATAGACGATTCTGCCGCCGCTCTCTGTGGCGGAGCCGGTGACTCTGCCGGAGGCGTCGCGATAGGTGGTTCGGCTGCCGCTGGTGGCGGCGCTGCCGGAGATTTTTCCGGAAGCGTCCCGGTAGGTGGTTCGGCTGCCGCTGGTCGTCGATCTGCCGGAAACCCTGCCGGAAGCGTCCCGGTAGGTGGTGTTTCCTGCTCCCATTGCCACGCAGCCGGTCAGAAGAATTGCTGCAAGATATTTCCACATGATTCCAGCCCTCCCGGATTCAATATAATCCCTGAAAGAAAAAAATCAACCGTCATCGGCGTTCTTCGAGGGTTGACAGACTGTCTTATTTCGGAGAGGCGGAATTCCCCGTCTCGAAACAGAATTGACAGAGGAGAAAACAGGCGATGGGTGACAAGTGCGGCGCAGTATGCGAGGTCTACAGCCGGGTGTGCGGATATTTCCGGCCGGTGGCAAACTGGAACAAGGGCAAGAAAGAGGAGTTTCGCGACCGGAAGAGTTTCCGGGTCGCCGCCGTGCCGGCGGCAATGGCGCTGATGGTGGCGCTGACCGGCGGCTGTGCCGCGGTGGACGCGGTCACCGCTTCGACCAGGGAGAAGAGCGTTGCCGCGGGCAGCGACACGTGGGGCGGCGGCCTGGAGGCGAAGGTGGCGACCGTGGACTGTCCGGTACCCGGGTTCGAGTGCTGGTTCGGTCGCCGGAAGGTGTGGTACGCGAGTGTCCGGGACCGGGCGACCGGGCAGGCCGCCGCGGAGATCGTCCGGGCGTCGAACTCACCGCTCTCGATCTCGGCGGGAGCCGGCGGAGTGAATGCCGGAAACGATTCTCCCGGCAACACGGCTGCGCCGCAGCAATGAAAAAAACGCCGGCCAGCAGTTCTGCGGACCGGCGTTTTTCCGGGATGCGCCGGTTCAGCGGCGCTCGGGATCGACCAACAGCTGGTCAAATCCATATTCATTTTCATCGATCGATTTCAAACCGAAATTGTCGATGCGTTCCCGGGTGTCCTTCATGAACTTCGTCTGTTCCCCGGTGACGCGGGTGGTCGGAATCACCGGCTGAATCGTCAAAACTGCGACAATCCGGCTCTTCTTGACGATCTCGCTCTCGCCGGAGAAGATCCAGCCCAGACCGGGCAGGTCGCCGAGAAACGGGACTTTGTTCACGCTTCGCACCAGATCGGACTTCTCCAGTCCGCCGATGTAGAAGACACTGCCTTCATTGCTCACCTGCAGCGTGGTTTCCAGTTCGGTTTTGCTCGTGCGCGGCGTACCGTCGCTGTGGAACCCGAGCAGGTTGGTGTTCTCCATCGACACCCGGACGATTGTCGACTTGCCGTACACTTCCGGCAGCAGCGACATCCGGAAGCCGAACTCCGCATTGCTGCTCTTGCGCAACTTGCTGTTCTTCACCGTCGTAACGGTCGTTTCCCCGGGTTTGTTCGCCGTCAGGATCAGCGGTTCCGGCTGACCGGGAACCGTGATGGTGATCTCCGAATTCTCCGTGGCCGTCTCAGCAATCTCCTCCTCTCCGTCGCCGATGATCGGGAAACGGGTGACGCTCTCGATGGTGCCGACCGCCTTGTTCCACACATCCAGCGTTCCGCTGGTCAACACTTTCGCCTTGCTCTTGCTGACCAGGAAATCCAGATACTTCGAATTCCATTTGGGATTGAAGTTGATGTAGTTCACATGGGCGTCCTTCACCATTTCCGTCGCATTGCCGATCGTGCCGATCAGCGGATCCCAGCCGTTCAGATAGGTCGCTCCGGCGGCAAAGAGGTCAAGGCCGGGGCCGTTCTTCCACGCCTGGAAGTCCACTCCGAGATTGCCGTCGTTCTCACTGTCGATCTCGTAGATCGTGTAGTGGAACAGAGCTTCGCCCGAAGGGCAGTCATACTGGGCAAGAACCGCTTCGATATTCTTCTGCGAAATCGGCGTGCAGAAGAAGACCAGCGCATTCATGCCGTTGTCCGCCCGGACCGTGTCGACGCCGTCGAGTTCGAGGGAGTCGTCGGCGCGCATGATACCGACCTGTTCGATCAGCTTCGCCAGCGTTGTCGCGTCGAAATACTTCGCATAGTAGACGAAGAAGCGCCGTCCGGCCTGGGCCGAGAGATCGGGGCGGTCGAGCATTTCCACGACCTGGTCGATCGTCATGCCGTTGTCGAGCTTTTCGAAGCGGTACTGTTCAGCGGAGACGATCACCATTCCGGTGCCGTCGGCATATTTGATCGCTTCGACCTTCGTCTCATTGGTGTCGATCCGCCGGGAGCGGATGGCCGCCATGAGGTACGGCCGGATCTCGTAAGGATCCGCATGCTTGAGTTTGTAGACCCGGGTGTAAACGTAGGGATCGTTGTTCGTGTTGATGAAGGTGATCTCCTCCGTCGACTTGTCGATCGCCACGTTCAGCTGAGGCTGCACCTGCGTCGGCAGCGGTACCGGGGTCGGAACATCGATGGTTCCGCCGCTGAGCTTCCCCGCGAGGAAGAGTGCGGCGGCGATTCCAGGCAGCACTGTTCTGTGATTTGCGGACATTTCAAATTCTCCTTATTTTGCACTGTGCATGGCGGTCAGTGTATCGATCACCTTGCCCGCCGCGGGGGTTGGAACATGTTCGATTCCTGCCGGAATCGCCGTCATGGTGACGAAGACCTTGAGTTTGCTGTCCACCGTGCTTTCCGAACCGAAGAGGTACTTCAGAATCGGGATGTCACCCAGGAACGGCATGCCGATGTACTGTTCGACCTTCACATGCTTGTCGAATGCTCCGATCAGTCGTTCCACTCCGGTGTCGAGGGTCAGGCCGCCGGAGAAGCTGTTGCTCTCCATCGAGGCATTGCCGGCGTTGTCCACTTCGGCGAGGGAGTTGATGGTCAAACTCCAGTTGCTCATGAGCGTGAGTTTTCCTTCCGACGGATCGGCGGTGAAGTTGATCGACGGGGCGAACAGTTCGAACTCAAAGGTCGATTCCGCCAGCGCGCCGATGACGACGGTCTGATCGGCGTCCTTGACCAGGTTCTGGAACTGCGGCGAGAACTTCAGCCGGAACACCCCTTCCCCGGTATCGTTTGCCGCCGGATCAAAGCTGTTGATCAGCGTCAGCGAGCCGGAGGAGGCGGTCCACGCCCGTCCCTTCTGCGCGAGCATCCGCAGGAACGTCGCATCGATGTTCGGTGCGACGAGGATGCCGCCTACGCCGTTTGTCGCCGTCGGCATGAAGCCGAGGATCTTCTCAAACGCATCCGCTTTGAGCGAATCGAAATCCATACTCATATCTCCGAAGTTGAATCCGGTGGAGAGCAGCTGAGCGCCGGGACCGTTTTTCCAGGCGAGGTAATCGAGCCCGAGTTCACGGAAGTCGTTGTCGGCAACGACGTAGACGTTGAACTTCACCTCAAGCTGCGGTACCGGACGGTCGAGCATCTTCAACAGGGAAAGATACGCTTCGCCCTGTGACTTTGAACTCTTGAAATAGAACGTATTGCTTCCGGCATGGTAAAACGAGGCTCCTTCTCCGCCGGCGGAGGTGAAGACCTGTTCCAGTGCCTTCTGCATGTTGTCACTGCCGCGGTGCACGGGGCAGTAAACCCAGCGGGAGATGCCGTCGCCTTCGATTCTGGCGCCGGAGGCGTCTACTTTCGGCGAGGGATAGTCCAGCATTTTGACCATCTCATCCACCCACGGCATGAAGAGACTGCCGGTGGAGACGACGAGAAACTGTTTGCCTCCGCTGGAGTAGTCGACGCTCTGCACCAGGGACTGGCTGTCGAACCGTTTGACCGCGCCGCGGATGAACGGCAACAGGTCGTGGGCCCGCACGTACTTGAGTTCATACACCTTCGTTGTCATGTAGTGCTGATTGCGGTCCTCGTTGAAGACGATGGTGCGCTGTTTGTCTCCGTCCGCTGCAAACAGTGCGGGAACGGCGCAGAGCAGCGCCAGCAGGTACCATGTTCTGCAAAGTTTCATCTGCTATCCTCCTGTGTTCCGGCGAATTGAGTTCGCCGCGGTTGTTATCGCGTGACACCTGGAAGATCACGCCTGCCTGGGATTGAGCATGAAACATGCCAAGTTGTTTTTAAATATATGTAATATCTTTTTAGTAAATGAAATATATGTTTTTTGACTTCCGCGACCTGTAGAGGTTGTCTGGAGGAAAGTACGGAAAATGTAAAAAAGGAGAAGCGGTAATTACGATTTTTTCCAGATGGGGAGGGGACGGGCGTGTACCGTCGTTCTGCATCGACCGGAAATAAAAAAAACTCCGCGAAGACGGGAAACGCAGTCCCGGTTCGGCGGAGTCGATATCGCAAGTGTTCAGAAGCGGTGTTACTTCCGGCTGGTGAGCAGCATGGATTCGTTCACCTCGTAACGGAGCGGTTCGCCGGCGAGGAAGCGTTTCAACTCCTCGATCATGTAATCGGCCATGCGGTGGACCTCATCGTTGACAGAGCCGGCGATGTGGCTCGACAGGCGGATGTTGGGCAGTGTGTAGAGCTTCGAGCCGGCCGGCGGCGGTTCGGGCCAGGTCACGTCGAGCAACGCGGTAAGGTCGGGACGCGATTCGAGCACCTCCACGAGGCCCGCTTCGTCGACCTGAGCGCCGCGTCCGGTATTGATGAAGGTTGCTCCGGGGCGCATCGACGCGAAGAGTCCCCGGTGCAGCACCCCGATGTTGTCATCACGGTTCGGCAGGTGGTTGCTGATGACCAGGGCGGTCTGGAACACCTCTTCCAGCGAGACGGTTCGCCGTTCCGGACGAGAGGGGACGACCACGACGTTGATCTGGAACGCCTGGAGCAGCTCCCGGACTTTGGTGGAGATCGCTCCGGCGCCGATCAGCGCCACGGTTTCGCCGTAGACGCCGGGGCCGATGCAGGGCTTGCCGCTCTGCCAGTCGCCGGTGCGGTGGATTTCGCGGCTGTTTCGGAAGTATCCCTTGAGTGACAGCAGGATCTGGGCGACGCAGAATTCCGCCACCGGAATTGCGTTTGCCTGCCAGGCGCTGAGCACTTTTACGCCGCGGGCCAGCAGCGGTCGCACGAAGGCGTCGGTGGCGCCGGCGCCGTAGAAGACCGCTTTGAGGTTGGGCAGGTATTTCGCCAGTTCCTCTTCGGAGAGCGACGGCATCCCCCAGGTGGAAAAGACGATTTCCACATCAGAGAAGCCGCCGTTGGCGAGCTCCTCCGCGGTGACGGTGCCTTCGCGCAGGTCGGTGAGCTCGGCGAGCCGGGCCTTGCGGTCCGGAGAATAGACATAATTCACCTGTTCGGGATGGTTGCAGAGAAAGATGGTTTTGTATTTCATGGTTGTGATCCTGTTCCTTTGGCAATCCATCACTATATCACTCAAGGGGTGCGAATTCAATATCTTCTCGTTTTTTTTTGAAAAATAACTGTATTTTCCGAAGTGGATTCCGTACGGTTTTCCGGGGGAAGCGATTGCCAAACGCTGGATTCTGTGCTATGTTGAAAGAAAGGCAACGGCAGGGAGTTTTCCAGCGATGCAGGAGAGAAGTACAAGACAACTGAGTATCGGCGCGGCCGGAATGCGCGGAATGGTCGGGCCCGGGCTGACGCCGGGGGCGGCGTGTGATTTTGCGGCGGCTTTCGCATCGATGATGGAGGAGGATGCACCGGTTCTGGTCGGCTGCGATCCGCGCACCTCGTCGGAAATGTTGCGGAGTGCGGTCATCTCTTCGCTGGCCGGTTGCGGCTGCCGGGTGGTGGACGGCGGCGTACTCACTGCCGGAATGATGCACTTTCTGGTACCGCACTTCGGATTCGGCGGTGGAATGCTGATCACCGGCGGTCATCAGGCTGCTGGGTGGAACGCTCTGATTCCGCTTGCCGCCGACGGTTCTTATTTCGACGCGCTGCGGCAGCGGGAACTTTTCGATCTATACCATGGCCGCCGGTTTCGTTCTGCGGCTGCTGCGGGGGTCCATCCATTTGAATCGATGGAGCCGGCAATGCTGGAAGCCTACTGGGGATATCTTGCGGAAACACTGGATGTTTCGGCGATTGCCGCCGCGGAGTTCCGGGTGGTGGGGGATTTCTGCAACGGTTCCGGCGCGGCGCATGCCCGGACGTTTGCCGCGCGGCTCGGATTGGATCTGGTTTCGGTGAACGATGTGCCTTCCGGCGTGCTGCCCCGGGATCCGGAACCGCGACCGCGGAGTGAGTCGCCGATCCGGTCGATCATTGCGCCGCTCGGGGCGACGGCGGGACTGGTGTTCAACAGCGATCTGAGCCGCATGGGGGTGGTGAGTGATACCGGCGAGCCGCTCAGCGAGGAGCTGACTTTCCCGCTGCTGCTGGACTATGTGCTGGAGCGTTTCCCGGCGGGCTCCCGCGTGGTGACGAATATCTGCAGTTCCCGCACGGTTGACGATGTGGTTTCCCGGCACGGTGATGTGCTGGAGAAGGGAAAGGTCGGGCAGGCGAACGTCATTGACATGATGCGCTCGACCGACGCGGTGGCCGCGGGGGAGGGGAGCGGATCGATGACCATCCGCGGTCTGCATGGATTTGACGGATTTCTGATGGCGGGGCTGCTGCTGGAAGCGGTTGCCCGGCGTCGGATGCCGCTCAGCGGACTGGTGGCGGCGTTACCCCGTTACGAGATGGTGAAGCAGACGATTCCGTGCGACTCTCCGCACGCCTATCTGCTGCTGCGGCGCCTGCGTCAGGAGTTCGATGACGACGCGGAGGTGAACGACTGTGACGGGCTGCGGTTCGACTGGCCGGATGGTTTCCTGAGTCTGCGCCTCTCCTCGACGGAGGGATCGCTGCGGTTGATTTCCGAAGCGAAGAGCCGGGAGACGGCGCAGGAGCGCGCCTGGCGTGCGCGTCTGCTCTGGGAGCGGCTCAGCTCCTGACGGGGGAAGGGAGAAGCAGGCGCCAGACCGAGACAAGGCTGCCGCCCGCCTCTGCAAGCTGAAATTGCGCAGAACCCGTTGTGCGCAAGACGTCGAATTTCTTCCTGTCACTGAATCCTGTTTCGAACGGTTGAAACAATCCTCCGGATAAAAAACAACCTGTCGAAAGGAATGTCGGTGAATGAAGCGCGGACTTTTCGGCGTTTCAGTTTTTCTTTTTCTCCCGGAGACGGTATTGCAGAGGAGTCATCTTATGCCGATCCTTGAAAAAACGGCAGAAAGAGCTCACATCGGCGATTCCGCAGCGCCTGGCGATCTCATTCACCGGCAGATTGGTGCCGGATAAAAGTGTTTCCGCAAGAGCTCTCCGACGGTCCCGAATCGCCTGTCCCGGAAGGCGCCCCAGCTTTTTTTTGAATAAATCCACCAGCGTGGATCGATGCAACTGAAGTTCTTCCGCGAGAAAATTCACATTGAGCAGAGGGTTGTCCAGATTCTTGCGAATCAGATTCAACGCTTCCTGAACGGGATCCTTTTCCGTTTTATCTGTTCCCCCGGCAAGTGCCAGAAGTTGACAGAGCAAAGCAAGCATGGACCGGAAAACCAATGGAGAGGGATCACTGATCTGATGCCTTATTTTTTCAAACAGCTCAACCGGACACTTCTCCATGGAGTGCATCTTGCGCGGATATCCGTAACCGTCAAAAAACGAAACGGCATACGGCCCGTTGAACGTGGCCCAGTAAACTTCAAAATCGTCGGAAAGAGAACGCATTTTATGACGTTCATTCGGATGATAGAAAAAGATGTCGTTCGCAAGCAGGGAAAAGGCTTCATTGTACAGAAAGACTTCTCCAACCCCGCGTTTGCACCAGATGATCTCAAAAAAAGGGCTGTGAAGTTCCGGCGAACTTTCCAGTGTTCCGCTTTCCAGCTTCTTATATCCGGCGGAACGCAGATATACGGGAAGACGCGGCACGTTTTCAAAGCTTTCATGGTTTGCGCGGGTGTAGATCTCGTACTTGTTCATCCGACAAATCTCCTGCGATTATATTTATTTTGCATATCATTCATCTGTACTGTACCACAAAAAACAGAAAAAGCAACCCGGTTTCTATCGGGTGGTTGTCTGTGCGATGCCCGCATTATGATCGGAGGATGATTTTCTGAATTCTGGTCGTCTTTCGTGGCAGCTGCTCTCCGCTTCCCGAAAAAACCGCGCACCTGTTCGATCGGGGAGGCGGCTTCTCAAGGCATTGGGGAAATAGTTCGTATGCAGCTATGGGGCAACAGGATGAGTTTGAGAAGAGTGGAGAAGGAATGATGAAATTCAAAACTGGTTCTTCGAAAAAACGATGCGACATAATATTTGTAATATGCTACATTTTAAATATTGACATTTTCTCTGTTTTACGGTATAATTAAACGTGAAAAGACAGTATTGTGAATTGAGATGTAAAAGGAGATCTGTGCATGGGCAGTGTTTGCATTCAAGGGAAAAAGATTCTTGTGGACGGGAAGGAGATGCGTTTCCGTTCCGGAGCCATGCACTATTTCAGAATTCACCCCGACGACTGGAAAGACCGGCTCCGGAAACTGAAACAATGCGGCTTGAATACCGTCGAAACGTACATCGCGTGGAACTTTCACGAGGAGGAGGAAGGCGAGTTCAATTTTTCCGGCTGGCGCGATCTGGAACGTTTTGTACGCCTTGCCGGATCGATGGGGTTGATGGTGATCCTGCGTCCCGGCCCTTATATCTGCTCGGAATGGGATTTCGGCGGATTGCCGGCCTGGCTGTTGTGCAAGCCCGGATTGCGGATACGTTGCAGCAATCCACAATACCTGGACGCCGTCGACCGTTATTTCGATGTTCTGCTGCCCCGGCTGAAGCGGCTTCAGTGGACCCAGGGCGGGCCGGTGGTTCTGATGCAGATTGAAAATGAATACGGCGTCGTCGGAAATGACTCCGCTTATCTGAAGCATCTGTATCAGCGTTTCAGGGAGGCCGGAATCGATGTCCCGCTGTTTATTTCGGACTGGGGAGATTCCTATACGATGCAATGCGGTTCCATACCGGAAACGATGATTACGGTGAATTGTCCCAGTCACCCCGGGAGACATCTGGATGCAGTACGGGAATTTCGTCCGGACACTCCGGAGTTCATCATGGAATTGTGGTGCGGGGTTTCCCACCGCTGGAATACCCCTTACCTCAAACACAATGTCGATGATGTGGCCAACGATGTGGAGGAGATGCTCACGTGGGGCAACTCCTTCAACTTCTATATGTTTCACGGTGGAACAAGTTATGGATTCATGCCCGGAGCAGTGTGTTCCAACGGACATTTCGAGCCTTACCTCAATACCTACGATGTGGATGCGCCGCTCGACGAGGCGGGGAATCCGACCCCGAAATATTTTGCCATTCAGAAACTGATCAAACAATACTGCCCGGATGCGGAAACGGGAACTCCCGCGCCCTCCCGACTGCGGGAATTCCCCCCGGTGAAGTTTGCCGAGTCGGCGGAACTCTTTGCGCAGCTCGATGCTCTTTCAGAAACGTTTGACTCCGTCACTCCGGAACCGATGGAATATTACGGACAGAATTACGGATTCATTCTCTACCGCACCGATCTGGATTTTATCGGTGAAAGCGGAACCGTCTCTCTGGAGAATCTGGCAGACAAGGGCTGGATTTATCTGGATGGAAAATTGTATGGCACGACCGATTCCAACCGGAATACGGGAACCGTGGTCCCGCCGGGGAAACTGGCGGTCCTGGTGGAAAATCAGGGACGCATCAACACCGGAATGGGGAAGACGACATCATGGAACAAGGGCTTGACCGGCGTCCTGCTGGATTCCCGCCGCCGTCTTTATCATTGGCAGGTGAATCCGCTCCCGATGAAAGATCTTTCCCGAGTTGAGTTCGGACCGTACAATCCACAGCCTCAGGGGCCGTGCTTCCACAGGGCGGAATTTACGATCGATTTCCCGGCGGATACCTATCTCCGGATTCCCTGCGGAACGCACGGTCAGGTTTTTCTGAATGGATTCAATCTCGGCCGCTACCGCGTCGAAGGGCCTCAGTATGCTCTCTTCATTCCCGCCGGATTGTTGAAAAAAGGCGGAAATGAGCTCATTGTTTTCGAAATTCAAGGACTCCGGGAAAACAAGGTGGAATTTATCGATTATCCGGATCATGCGCCGGCAATGAATATGGTTCGCTGATCGGCAAAAAACGTTAACCGACAAACATAAAATGAAAGGCAGGACAATCATGAGAAACTTGTTCGCATCGCGGGAGCTGAAACCATTGCGGATTCTCGCCGGTCATCTTTTTACGCTTATAGAACTGCTTATCGTAATCGCGATCATCGCCATCCTTGCCGCGCTGCTTCTTCCGGCATTGAACAAGGCAAGAAATAAAGCTCATGAGACATTGTGCAGATCAAATCTTAAACAATCGGTGACATATACAACGATATACACTGACAATAACGATGGTTATTTCATGAATGTTTCAAACGATTCCCTCAATTGCCATTACCTCGGCATGATTCAGTTGGGGCCGACTTTCGGTATGCACGGTTACAGTCACGGGATGTGGAATAATGAAAAAGGCATATTGATTCCTAAAACAAAAATCATGATATGTCCTTCCATGGGCCATGATTTGGGACAGCATTATGGATTCAACATTCTGCTTTTTTCCAGACTCCCCGGCTGCACCAAGGATAATTGGACCGCTTCGGTGCAAAAGATTTCCAGAATTCGAGCCCGAGGAGCCATGTGGGTTGATACCAGTAAAATAGTTTTCGGGTACAACGAATATGCGAAACTTCCATCGGATCCTTCGAATAACCTTCGTTACCGTCATGGTGCGCAGGCTGCATGGAATTACAATCATGGAGGAAACATCATGAATGTAGGCTGGACTGACGGGGCGGTAAGTGGAGTTTCCAACTATCTTTCTGTCCGATATAATAAGAGCTTCATATGCTATAATTTTTAATTTCTCACAGGTGGCAGGCATAAACGATGAAACAAATACTGAAGATCTTTTTTTCATTTCCCATTCTGCTGCTTGCCGGAGAGGCGGAAAGCAATCTGATTCCGAACGGCGGTTTTGAAAGTGGAATGCGTCCCGGTTGGTTCGGCGGAAAATTCAACGATGGAGAAGGAGGTATATCCATCATTGAGGAAAATGTTGCAGAGGGAAAAAAAGCCGTTTACCTTACCCACAAAAAAGGCAAAGGAGGAACTCAGCTGCTGAGTCAACCTTTTGGAATTCCTGACAAAGGTTCTTTAAAATTTTCTTTTCAATATAAAGGCCGGGGGATGGTATCTGTACGTTTCAAGGAGAAGAAAGACGGGAAAATTATCGTAGCAAAGACCGTCAATGGAGAGGCTCTCACCTTTGGCCGGTCGCTGAAGGCGGAATCGAATTGGACCAAACAAGAATATGTAATTCAGATACCGGAACAGGCATCCGGCAAACAAATGTATGCTACAATCTACTCGGCGGTCTGGAATGATGGATATCTGGCATTGGATGATATGCATCTTATTCCGCTGCAGGATTCCGGAATAATACAACCCCTGAAAAACAAACTGGTGATTCAGCCGGTGCTCCCTTTGTCCGCAAAGGAGAAAACGATGTACAAACCGTTACCGGATAATGGACTTCGGATGGATTATTCCGGAAACTGTTTGCTTCGCAATGGGAAACCCTATTTCTGGATCAGTGATGGCGACCCTGTCGGCGGAGGGCAGTCAGGGGTGGCTGAAGCATGGCTTGGCCGACTCCTGAAAGTCACAATTGCATCAATAAGTCCGCCAAGTCCAAGAAGCGTAAAGAAGGACTCCCACGGCAATTTGCAAGTTGTGCCGCGTTATGATACAGCTATGAGCATGTTTTCGCTGATGCGTGAACTGTATCGAAACAAAATTTTTTCTGAGATTTATTTTCAGGATTGGTATCTGTACTCCCCGTTTCGAAAATATAGAGAGCAATATCCTGAACTGGCAAAGGCATTCGTAACTGGAAATCATTTTTTTGGTTGTGAACCCGGCGATCCGAACGGACGAAAACTGCTGGAATATCAGAAGGCATTTATCCTGCGTTATACAAAAGATTTTCCGTTTATGGGGGTGGAAGATTACAGAGAACTCGGGTATTATCCGAACCATCCACGTGCTCTGGAAGTTTTCCGCAGCTTTGCAAAGAAAAAATACGGAACGCTGAAGGAGGCGAACCGGGTCTGGCACAAAGACTTTAAAGACTGGAAAAATGTTTATCCTCCACATCTTGACGAGAGTGGAATGCTCGGATACGCCGCGATTATGCGTTTGCGAAGCAACGCTTTGAAGCAATTTCCGGAGATGTATTATGACTGGCTGATTTGCTGTACTGAAGATTTGACAAGACTTCTTGCTTCCATGGCGGAAGATTACAGAAAATGGACCAGGGCTGGATTGTTTCATGACATGCGCTCTCATCAGTTGGAAGATGAAAAATATATGACCAGCAATCCGGAGCTTCTTGAAGGTTTATTCGATATGACCTTCCTGCACATCGGGACAACGATGTATGATACAAAGGGCAAGGTGCTTCCTGATGAATTTCTGAATCATACGATGACGGAACTTTTTGCAATGAATTTTATGCGTACGGTTTCGAAAAAGGCATTGATGAATTCGGAATTGATTGTCAGTGACGTGATCAATCCGACGAAAGAGGCTGATTACAAAGATGCGGATCTGGGCCGGCTGCTTGGAAGATGGCACTTCAAGGAGGCTGTTGAGAACGATCTTTCCCCTGCGAAGCCGGAAACCTCCATAACAAACTGGAAAACCATGTCTGTTCCCGGCACATGGGATTCGCTCGAAGAATTCAAAGAAGTCAAAAAAGCGTGGTACTGCAAGGATTTCACGGTGTCCGGGGGGCACGCGCAGGATTATCGTGACGGCAGCAGAAAATTTTACCTTGTCGGCAAAGGGATTGCACAATCCGGCAAAATATATCTGAATGGAACATACGTGGGAGAGGTGAAGGGCTGGAGCCGGAATTATCGATTTGATATCGGCGGATTGTTGAATTTCGGCGGCAGCAATCGGATTGCGATTCTTGTGGATGGAACAACCAGCCATAGTCACGGGTTACGCTTTTTCATTCACATTCTCAAAGACAGCATGATGCACACAAATACCGCGTTCGCGGAGAGACAATACAGGGCGTTGCTCTGGAACTATATGATGAATGGATATTCCGCGGTCAATTTGTGGAACTGGAATACCTTGTATCGTCCTTACATGCCCTCGATCGCTGACGAGATCAATTCATTTACGGAAGAAATCCTGCCGAATGCGCGTAACGCGAAAAGTCGTATTGCATATCTTTATCCGTATTATTCCGCCAGAGGCCTGCCATTTCCGCGAGCAAAAAGATTCCATGATTTTATGGAATATTACAAGGCTGTGCTTTTTGCCGGGCACAATCCGGATATCATGGGAGAAAAAACGTTTGTCAGGGATGTGACTCCGGAAAAATATGATGTTGCGGTTGTCCCTTATGCCACCTATCTGTATGGAAATACATATGATCATCTGCTGGATTATATCAGAACTGGCGGTACGGCTGTCGTAACATTTGATTCATTGGTTCAAACCTTTGAAAAATATCAGGATACAGGATTTGAGGATTTTGCAAACATAAAAACCGGGATAGAAAAAAGCGGTGAAAAAATCCGGATCGGCAACAAGTTCTTTCATGTCAACCGGGGAGATGTGTGTGGAAAATTCGGTTATTCGTTGATTGCTCCCGGCGCAGATATCAGGGCTGTCTGGCAGGATGGAACACCTGCTGTTGCAGTGCGGAAGATCGGGAAAGGGAAAGTGATATTCGTCGGTGCAAGACTGGATTCCAGAGCGCTGACGGAAATTTTGAAAAATGATCTCCCGCAACCGGAATTTACACTGAGAACAACCAGGGACACCGGGGAATTCCCCGCTCTTGAACGGAAGATTCGCGGAACAGGTCAGCACAAATTGCTGTATATTCAGAACTGGGGAGGAACAACACAGGAGGTGGAAATCTCCCTGCCTGAAAAGTTGTCGACATTTACAGCCACACCTGTCCTCGGAAAATTTGAAAATCTTGCCGGCGGCAAGTTCAAAGTGAACATTCCGGGAGGTTCTCCGGTAGTTCTTCAGCTTTCCTCGGGCAGAGTCACGCCACTTCCTCTGAAAAATACTGTCGCAAAGCGTACTGCCATTCTGAAAAAAATCACGGAGCTCAATACCGATAAAAATGGAGAAAAGGGAAATGTCCTTTTTATGAGTGAACTTGCCGTTTTTCACAGAAATGTGGGACGTGTTCTATATCCGGATATGGTAGATGCGATTCAGCGTATGGGCTTCGGAACAATTGAACGGCCGGAAGCCGAATGGCTTCCGGAAAACCTGAAACAATACAAGCTGGTCGTATTGAGTGAAGCGTGCAGTAATCCGTATGCCCCATCACGCATGGGCAATACCAGACTTAAAAAACTGATTGCAGATGTCGCTGAATACGTGAAAAACGGCGGTTCCATGATACTTCTTACATATTCCGGAATGACACCGAATTCCAACGCCCGCCTGTTGAATGAACTTGGGCGTCATATCGGGATTTCTTTGGGAGGGCTTGCCATGGATGAAAAGAATTGCGCTTTCGGCGACCCTCTTCAAGTTAAGGGTGTGAAAATGGAGAAACATCCGATCACCCGGAATATCAAGGAGAGCTGTTTTTTCCCTCTTCGTGCCATTCGGATCGGCAAAAATTCAACGATGAAAAATGTTGTCATGACAGCAAAAGGAGAAGGAATTGTTGCGGTCGGCACTTACGGGAAAGGGAAAATCCTGGTTTCGTCTGATTTGACCTGGCTCCAGCCGTTCCGGCTGGAGCTGTATGATAATGCGGAACTGCTCTGCAACTCGCTGGCATGGCTTTTGCGGAATCCGATAAAAACTGAATTTGTGGAGGAGTTCAAACAAAACAGATTCCTTACAACTGGAATCATGGAGAAAATTGAACAAAAAGAGGGACAGCGTTGAATCAGAAAACATGGTGGTGATATTGGATGGAGTCCGACATCCCGCATCTGTTTGTGTTCAGCGCGGTTCCTGATGACAAACATTACTTGGCGCGGCCCGAAGCAACTGGCCTGCCGGAGAACTCCGAAGGCTCGGGGCGGTTGCACAGGCGGCGCCTTTGTCTCTTCCCCTTTTGCCCTCCTGCCGGCAGAGCGCTGTTTCCCGCAACACGGGTGACGGGACAAATTTTTTCAACCCCGTGCGATCGCCGGCGGAACGGGCGAAACGAAAAAACGTATTTTTTTTCGGAATTCCATTTTTCCATAACTAGACAAGGGCGTATAATGAGTAGCGGAGAATTCCGCTGGATAAATCAACCATCCGGCAAGGGGCTGGAAGCGCGGAGTTTTTCCAGACAGGAGAGAGACCGGCGTGAGACTGCCGCGCAAAAGAGAACAGGTGCTGAGGACGATTTCCTCGCGGATCGAAGCGGGAATTTATTCCACCGGGGAACGCATTCCGACCGAGCCGATGCTGGCGAAGGAGTTCGGGGTCGCCCGCGAGACGCTGCGCGGAGCTCTTGAAATTCTGGAGAAACGCGGATTGATCCAGCGTTTCCCGGGGGAGGGCACGTACGTCCGCCGACGGGAGGAGGGGGCGCGGGAGCTGTATCTGTTGATTCCGTGTCCGGATTATTTCGTCATTTCCGATTACCAGACGCGCACCACGCTCCGGGAAATCCTCTGCGGCTGCCTGACCGAGGCGAACCGTCGGAACGCTCATGTCGTCACCCTGCCGATCACGAAGGACAACAATCCCTGCCACCTGAACCGACAGGCTCTGGAACAGCTTCCGGAAGGAAGCCGGGTCATTTTCTACAGCCACTGGTGCGCACCGGTGTTCCCGTTTCTGAAGGCGCGTCGCTGCCGGGTGTACTGCATTCATCCGCTGACATTCGAAGGGCTGCCGGACAATGAATATCTCTTCGGCTGGTCCACCTGTCAGGCGGATATCGCCGGTGCGGTCGCCGCTTCGGTGGAGAAGCTGCATCAAAGCGGCTGCCGCCGGATTGCGATCGCCACTTCGTTTCTCGACGATTCGTACAATCCGGCGAAAGCGGGCTATCTGGAGGGGCTCCACCGCTGCAATCCCCGGCAGAATCCGATCTGTCGTGACATCGGCGGCTATGAGGAAGAGCCGCTGCTGTTTCGGGAACCATTGGCCGAATTATACCGGGAACAGCCGTTTGACGGGCTGATCTTCGGAATCCACGATGAAATTCCGATGAACTACCGGCAGACGCTGCACTGGAATCTCGGACTGCCGTCCGATGTGCGTATCATCACCATTTTCCCTTATCCGTACAACCGCAACTTTCTGCCGCATATTCCCTGTTTCTGCTTCGATTACCACGAGATGGCACGGGTCGCCGCCCATGCGCTTCTCTCGGAGCCGTACCAGCCGGAAAATTATCAGTTCCGAAATCAGTTTCAACACATGGAGGAATTAAAATGAGGAAACAACATAATTTTACTTTAATTGAATTGCTCATTGTAATTGCGATCATCGCGATTCTGGCTGCCCTGCTGCTGCCCGCGTTGAACAAAGCCCGGCAGCGCGGACAGGAGGTGCAGTGTACCGGCAATCTGAAACAGCTTGTGCAGATTTTCCAGAGTTATACGAGTGACTTCAACGAATGGCTCCTGATCGATGCGTCGGGGAGCGCCGGTTACAGCATGCCGTGGGGGCGCTGGTTTTTCAACAAAAAACTGATTCGAGCGCAGAAACTTCTCTTCTGTCAGAGTTACGGCACCCGGGCGTTTGTGGACAACAACTCCTACTTCTACACCTACGGCATCCGGGCGTGGGACAGCGCTCCCGGGACAATGCTCCGCAAGGTATCGGGCGACACCTTTCATCACTTCAAGGGGATCCGGCGTCCCTCCACCTACTCGATTCTGGGGGACTCCATCCGGACGGACAACAAAGACAAAAGCTACTACGTTCAGCTTGGCATCAACGCCTCCACCGCCGGAGGATTGTTCTGGGTCGGCGCGCACACCACCGGATTCAACACCGCCTGCTGGGACGGGCACGTCGCCAAATGGGATGAAAACGAATACGGCAAAAACGTCGTGCAGGAATTCAAGGGCAGCGGCTCCAGCGGCAGCGGGCACTATTACTACTGCAAGCGGCGCGGTTACTCTCAATACTCCGTCTGGGCGGAGTATTAGGCCGGTTTTCTGGTGTTTTGAACGGAAAAATCTGGAAAAGGATAGGATGATATGAGAGCTTTTATGCCGATTGTTCTGTTGATTGCGGCATTTTTTGCCGGAACATTCCCGGTCCGGGCTGCGGAGGAGTGGCGTATCGCCCGCGGCGGCAATCTGATCGCGGTGAAGGCGCCGGGCGAAGCGTTGCAGGTCAATCTCCGGTTCCGGGATCCTGCCAATACGAAAAATTCGGATAACTGGCTGCAACTGGCGCGGCCGCTCTCTCCGGAAGAGGGAAAACACCGGTTCGTCACGCTGCAATGGCGCTCCACGCAGCCGGGGCCGCGTTATCTGACCGCCACGGTGGCCGGTTCGGAGGGAGAGCTGTTCTCCCGTACCTGGCAGGTGGCACTGCAGGACACGGTATCGCCGTTAAGCTTTTCCTTCGATGGCTTCCGGGATCGTTCGGGCAGAACCTGTCCGGCGGATTTTGTCGCGAGCGAGCTTCAGCTGGTTCTGCCGATCCGTGCGGAACAGTCTGTTTCCATGACCGATTTTGCAATTTTTACTCCGGAAAAACCGGCGGAATTCTCCCCGGAAGGCAGTTTCTGGAGCCTGAAACACGGCGGGCGGGTGTTCTGCGAGATGCAGTGGCAGCCGCAGGGGCGGGAGACGGTGTTCTCCTGCCGGAAAAAGAATCCGCTCAATCATCGCGGCAGTGAGGAGTGGGTTCTGGCGGAGTGTCCGGTCGGCGGGGCCGGCCTCTCCGGCAGCGACGGTGTCGAGCTTCAGGTGAAACGGGGCATCCCGCAGAACACCTACTTCGAGATTCGTGCGGTGGAGGAGTCGGGGCGGACCTTCGTCATGGCGCAGCATGTCGCCCTTTCGCCGGAATACCGGGTGCTCCGTTTCCCGTTCCGGCGGATGAAGTCGGTGAAGGAGCCGAAAGCGAAAGTCGCGCCGGAGAAGGTCCGGAAAATTGCGCTGGTCTTCGTGCTGAACGCCACCGACTCCCTTTCGCTCCGCGGCATACGGAGGTGGAAGGAGGCGGAGCAGAAGAAAAAGAGCACTGAAACCTTGCAGATACTGCCCGAATGCGGCAACACGGCCGGATTGTTCGAGCCGGATCAGGAGTGTGTGCTGCGCCTGCAAGGCGGCCTCCCGGACGAGGTCGCGTCGGCAAGGTGCAGTATCCGGAACTACTTCGGCGAAGAGGTTTTTTCCGGGGTGCTGAAACGTGCCGATTCCCGGCTGAATCCGGGAAAACTTCCGCCGGGGTACTATGAAGTCAGGATCTTCCCGGCTCTGCCGGACGGCACCTTCTCCCGAGAGAGCTGCATCAGGACGAATGGCTGGGAGAACATTTCGGGCATGGTCTCGTTCGCGGTCATGCCCTGCCGGAAGGAGGAGAATCTCCGCCGGATGCGGCAGTACGGCATGGCGGGTTTTTACGGCATCATGAACTCCCGCCATCAGTTCGAGGCGCACGAGCGGATGGGCACCCCGTGGGCGCTGGAGGGGCCGCGCTGGATCTGGTGTGAGAACAAGGGGCCGGGACCGGTGATCGACGGCGTATCCGAGTGGGCGGCTCGGAAGATGAAGCAGCCGAAACAGCCGGATTATCTCTTCTCCCTTCTGGCGCTGTCGCACAAGGACCGGGATATCCCGCCGTGGGCCCGCGGGAAGTATGACTTCCGCTCGTTTGCGAATGGGAAAGTCGATTCGCCCGAATATCTCCAGTTCATCCGGAGTGCGGTTCTTCTTCACAAGTACCAGTATTCCCATATGAGGAAGCGGATCTATGAGATCACCTGGGAGCCCGATCTCGACTGCCGTCCCGGAGGCGCCACCATCCACGACGTGCTGGCCTATTATAAGCGGGTGGTGCCGCTGATCCGGAGCCTCGATCCGGATGCGTTGATCTACGGCCCCAAGGCGACCTTCAACCTGCCGTGGATCCGGAAGTTGTTCGAAGCCGGCCTGGGGGAGTATCTGGACGGCGTTTCCGGACACTTCTACACCACACCGCTCCCCGAGGACGGCGGTTTGCCGGAGAAGTTCGCCGAATACCGGGCACTGGTGAAAAAGTTCACCGGGCGGGAAATGCGCCTCTGCAACACCGAGGGCGGATATTACTCCAAAGTGCTCGGCGTGAATGATCTGACCGAACAGGCGCGCCGCGACCTGCGCTACGCCCTGATCTCCCAGGGGGAGGGGCTCGACCTGCTGCTGCTCTTCTATCTCTTCGACTTCGGCGGAGAGAAATACACCACCTGGGGGATGTTCTTCACCGACCGGAAGAACGGGGATTTTTCACCCCGCCGCCTGATGCCGAAGCCGGTGGTCCCCGCCTATGCCGTGGCCGCCTCGCTGCTCTGCGGCGCCCGGCCGGTGATGCATCTGCGCTGGATCGATCCCGAGGTGTGGGGATATCTTTTCCAGCGTGACGGAGAGCCTGTCATCGCATTATGGAATCCCCGCCGTTCGCAGAAGATCCACTTCCCTGCGGGGGAGCGCGACGAGATCGTCAAGGTCGACATCATGGGGCGGCGATGCCGCCTGCCGGTGAAGGACGGCATGGTGACGCTTACCCTTTCGCCGGATGTGACCTGGCTGCTTGGAATGGATCCCGATGTCTGGCTGGGGGAGATTTCCGGAAAAACTGCCGACAACGGCGTCCAGCCGCTGGAACTTTACTGCGGCAGGAGCATCGCACTGCCCGGACGGGTGGAACGGATTTCCGCCGAGGGGGCGGAAAACGCGCTCGATCTTTCCGGCTCCGAAGGAGTGTTTCGTATTGCGGTGGCGGAAAATGCCCTGCCGGGCGTCGTGCCGCTGCGGGTGACGGAGCAGGGGCGAACCCGGATTCAGTTCGCCCGGATCAATCCGCCGCTGGAACTGGGGAACGGGAGTCTCCGCGAAGAAAACGGCATGGTTTCCCTGTACTTCCCGGTCCGTAACAATTCCGCTTCTCCGGTGGGGGCGGAGCTGGCGCTGACCTCGCCGGCGGGGGTGTACCGGGAATCCCGGAGCTTCCCCGCGGCGAGCCGGGGGGAAGTGCGGATTCCTGCGTTTCGGAGCGCGGATAATCCCGACCCGCTTGCTCCGTTTGCTGGAACGCTCCGGGTGACGACTGCGAATTACGATTTTGTGAAACCGTTCTCCTTCACTTTTCTGGCGGCGTGGGAGAGAACGCGGAAAACGCCGGGCGAGCTGTATCGGAACTCGGTCGTGCTCAAGGGGGAAGGGGCATCCGGAAAAATCGATTCCTGCCGATTGACCTTCTTCCGCGACCGGGAGGCGCTGACGCTGTGCGCGGAACTTGCCGATGATCAATTTCATCAGGAGAAACGGGATGATTCGATCTGGATGCAGGATTCCATTCAGGTGGCGTTCGACACCGATCCGCACAATGTCTATGAATACGATGAACTGACGGCCCGCCTTTCGAAGAAAGTGACCTCGATCGGAGCTGCTCTGACGCCGGAAGGGGTTCGGGTGTACCGTTATCTCACCTTTCAGGAGCGGGTGCTGCCGACCGGCGACATCACCGGAAAGGTGGAGTGCTCCATCCGGCGCGAAGGCGGGAAGACCTTCTACAGACTTCGTGTGCCGTGGCGGCAGATCGGACTCGCGCCGGAGGAGGCGGTCGCCGGAAAAGAGCTGGGGATTTCCGTGCTGGTCAACGACAGCGACGGCGCAAAAAGCCCGCGCAGGACGCTTTCGCTTTTCGGTGGAATTGCGGATGGTTCCGGCTGGCGCTACTACGGGGTGTTGAATCTTCGCTGAAACTTCTCCGCGGGCAGGATCGAAGCGGCATCTTCCGGTTTCCCTTTCGCCGCCGGTTGAAAAATCCGGTTTGAATGGTATTGTAGAAGCGAAATCGGGAAGGATTGGAAATGAGAATGCCGTTCTGGCCGGCTTTGCCGGTCATTGCCTGTGCCGGCTGGCTGCTGTCTGCCTCAGCCGCGGAACCGGATGTCGTGTGGAGAAATTTTACCGCGCAGCAGGAGTTTCTCCGGCGGAACCTGACGCGGAAGCCGGAATATCGGGCCGCGGTCGATGCTTTGCGCCGGGCGCGTCGGGGCGCGGCCGACTCCGTTCTCGAGGCGTGCCGCAAGCATCCCGGGGTGCGGAGTGCGTGGGCGCGTCTTCTGCTGGCCCGCCGCCGTTTATCGGAACGAGTTGAGGATCCCGACCTGAATCGCGACGTGATCGCCGCTTCCCGCAAACTGAGGGAACTGCTTCGCGCGACTCCGGAGGTGGTCCGGGCGGAAAAAGCGGTTGCCGCCGCTGTGGCGGGAGTGGCAGCCATCATCCGAAACGCCGGCGGGACCGGCGTGTTTCCTCCCGGAGACGGCCTGTTCGACGGCCTCTTCGACGCGATCGGCGAAACGCCGGCCGGAGAGGAGGAGCGCCGGATCGGTTTCTTTGACTGGCTGGAGCGTGCCGTTCTGGAAGAAGCTCCCGAAACGGAGCAGGAGTCGCTACGACGCCTGCTCATCCATCGCCACGCGCCGTTGGAGGCGGTGAACGGAATGGCCCCTGACGGCGAAGAGCCGCTGGCGGAACCGATGGAGGAACTGTTCCGCATTCTCGCCTCGACCGATACGACGAGGATTCCACCGGGGGTGGCGGAGGGGATGATTGAGGAGCTCTCCCTTGAATTCGGGCCGGTTTCCCGGACGCTTGTTGCCGAGGTGGTCGCCGCCTTGCCCGCGAAGCGGTGGCGCCGCCCGGATACCGAGGGGTTTCGCTGGAATCTGATGCATCTCTACCGCGAAGGAGTGTTGGCGGAGGCGGATGGCCCCTGGTTTCTGCTCTGGCTGGAAGAGGGATTGAGCGCACGGGATTTCGCCGCGCTTGCGGCCGTGCCCGGCATCAATCGCGATGCGTGGCTGGCGGCGATGATTGACGGCCGGGTCGCCTTTGATCGTGCCGTGGCCGCCGCCTCGACTCCGGTTTCCGGCAGTGGAGCGGTCCGCAAGCGGGGACTCGAAGCGCGTCAAAAAAAGAGCGTGGCGGCGGCGAAGGAGGCACGGCAGGCATGGATTCGCGCCCTTTCGCTCGCTCCGGAGCGGCCGGAACCGCTTCTCGGCCTGGTCCGGTCCGATCGCTTCTCCGACGGATCTGCGGCGGAGCGGGTTGCCGTTTTCCGTGAGCTGATTCGACGTTCTCCCGGAGAGTTCGCGGCGTATCGGCAAATGGCGGAATCTCTGCTTGCCGTCGGCGGCGGGAATCCGCTTCCGGTGGCGGAGCTGGCTTGCGCCGCGATGGACTCCGGGCGGATTGACACCGGCATTCCGCTGTTCGGTTTCGAACTGCTCGTGTTGCCCGGGTTGATGCGTTGGGATTACCGCTGGAAGAAGAGTTTTCTGCTGCCCGGCGTTGCCCGGAGCGGCGACCGGCTGTTCGACTGGTTTGAGGCGGCGGAACTCCCGACGGATGCGCGAAATCTCCTTCTGCTGAACCGGATGAGCTTTGAAATGGCCACGCTTCGGTACGACCGGGCGCTCGCAACCCGGAAGAGAATTCCGCTCGATGACGCAAAACTCGCCTCTCTTGTGGAGTTTCCACGTTGGGAGCTGCCGGCGCCTGGCTGGCTGCCCGGTTTTGCCGAATTTCAGGACCCGGTTCCGTTGCTGAAGCTGTTTACCGGCAAGAGCGGTCCCGCGCTTCAGGCGCTGGAGCGGGAATTCCTTCGGGGGAAACGGGATGTCCCGGAAAAAGTTGCCGCCCTGGTCCGTGCCGGGCAGTGGACGGCTGAGGAGCGCGATGTGCTGGTCGATCTCTGCGGCCGCTGGACACTGCCGCGCGGCGTGCGGGCCTATATCGGCAGATACGGTAACCGGGATTCGTTTCGCCTGGCGCTCTCCTGCGGCCGTGTCGACCTGATGATCGAAATGATCCGGATGGGGTACCGGTATGATCGTTTCAGCGCCTGGCCTGGGGAGAGCGCCTGGCGGATTGCCCGTTTCGGACGGGATCCGGCTCCGCTCAATGCGTTGAAGCAGGCGGGGGATCCGCTGACCCGGGCCGAGCCGAACAGCGGCCGGACCCCGCTGCATGAAGCGGCATCCCGGCCCGGCAGCGCCATGACCGGGAGATTGATTGCCCTCGGGGTACCGTGCAACGTGCCGGATCGCCGTGGAATGACCCCCCTCTTCTGTGCCGCTTCCGCGGGAAACGCCGAAGCGGTCGTTCTGCTGCTGAAAGCGGGGGCCGACTGCAACCGGGCCGCCCGGGGGGGGATGACCCCCCTGATGGCTTCGATTCGCCATCGGCGTGGAAGCGCGGTCTGGGAACCTCTGCTCCGCCGTTCGACGCGGATCAATGCCCGGGATCGTTCCGGCTGGGCCGCACTCCACTATGCGGCGGAGTATTCGGAGGATCCGGAACTGTTCAAGGCACTTCTGGCACGGGGCGCGTCGCGGGAACTGCGCGACCGACGCGACCGGACTCCGGCGGAGATCGCCGCGGAGCACGGCCGCGACAAGATTGCCGCACTGCTTCAGCCTTGAAGAAGTTCTATTTTCTGCCGATTCGCGCGAGGGTGTACTGGACCGGGGAGGGTTTTTCCCGGTTGCTCCAATCTTCCCGGGCCATGGCCTCCACCGCGTCGAAAAGCGCGTAGCAGGCCTCCTCATACGGGAGCTTGCCCAGCTCCGAGATCAGCCGGATCGCCCGGTCCACCAGCTTTTTATTGGAGATGTCCACATAGCTCATCCAGTTGCCGGCCACCCGGCCCAGCTTGACCATCGTTCCGGTGGAGATGGTGTTGAGCGCAAGTTTCACCGCCATGTGATGCATCAGGCCGAGCGGCGAATCCGTCGCTCCGGAGCGCAGTTCGAGCGTACGGCGGACCGGATACGGCGCGGACGCCGTTTCGAAGGCCGCGGAAAGCTCCGGGTTCCCGGACGCTCCGGGGAAAAGCACGAGCACCGCGGCGTCGTCTTTCCCGGTGTACCGTTCCGGCGCCGGTTCATTGCCCACCTCCATCTGATAAAGGTCCTCGACACTGATGCGCGGTGGAGCGGCGACGATTTTTTCCTGCGCCCCCATTGTGATGTAATCGGCGGGGGTCCACTCCAGACAGCGCGGTGCGCGCCGGAGCATGTGACGCCAGGTCTCCCGGGTGGAGTAGCAGGGGTTTTTGACGAACGCCCATGACGGTACCGCCGCCGGGTCGTCCTTCCGGCGGAACGGCGGCAGCATGAAGGTGGGAGAGCGTTCCGTGGTGTCGGTGAAGAGGTCGAGCAGATAGGCGTTGGCGAAGTAGGTGACCTTTCCGTGTCTGGAATAGGTTTCCGCCTCAAAGTCGATCTCTCCGGCGATGGCGGCAACTGAGTCGGCGGACTCCAGATGGTCGAGCACACGCTCAAAGGAGTCGGCGAAGTTTTCCGGCGCCGGGAGTTCCTGGTTCCGTTCCGCGAGGATGGTTTCGAGCAATGCTCCGCCGACCAGCTGTTCGCAGGTGGTCGCCTGCATCCGGGTGGAACCGGCGACCGCCATCGGGCCGCAGCAGAGGTCGAGCACCGTCACCGCCGGGTCGTCGATGACTTCGCGGCACCGGACCAGCCGTTCCCGCAGCAGTGCGGCCGGATTGTTGAAGAGGAGAAAGACCGCACTGCCGCGTTCGACCGCCTCTTTGACCGTGCCGATCACTGAACTGGTTTCTCCTCCTTCGGTGATGGCGACGAGCATATCTTTTTCCCCCATTTCGAGGTCGGCGACCTGCCGGCGCCCGAAACTCTGATAGTCCTCAAAAAACTCCACAGAACGGATGAGCGCGTAGTCGCCGCCGGTCATGATGCTGACGACGGAGTCCGCCCGGCCGCTGCCAATGCTCCCGCCACATCGATTCGAGCAGAATCGAGAGTCTGCCGGTTGCGCCGCAACCGGAGAAGACAATTCTGCCGCCTCCTTTCACGGTGCGCACTCCGGTTTCTACCATGCGGCGGAACTCCTGCGATACGAAGATCTTCCGCGCCATCGGGAGCACTTCGCGGTCGGCGCGCTGCAGCAGCCGGACGCCCTCGCTCGTCGCGGAGGCGAAAGCGCGGTCGAGGTTCCGGGTGATCGGATTGGATTGCTCCGTGGGCAGGAAGCCGAGGTGAAATTCGGTTTCGTTTTCGAGGAAGTTGCGGGCGGCGTTTTTTGCTCTCTCATTCATTTTCCAGTATCCTTAACAGTTGAAGGGAACAGGCGGTGCGAGACGGTGCAGGATCGCATTCATGCAGCGATGGACCGCGGGGAGACTCTCCTCCGCCTCATTGCGTGACATCATGCCGAAGCCGAGGGTGGCCGCGGGGAAGCCGGGCGGTTCCATCAGCCCGCCGACGATCCACATGCTCTGCCGTTCTCCGTAAAATATTACATGACGCTGCCGGTGCAGCCGATCAAGCTCTCTCAGAAATTCCGCCCGGGAGGTGTACCGCCCGGGAACTTTCGCCTGCTGGAGAATCCGGAGACGTTCCGTTTCCGGTGCGGCGGCAAGCAGCAGAAGTTCAGTGGCGTTCTCCTCCAGGTCCCAGGTGTGGCCGATGAAATCGCCCACCCGGGCTCCCGGTGTGTGGCCGCACTGAAAGATCAGATAACGGCGGTCACGGTGCGCCACGGAGAGGTTGATCATCCGGCCGCCGAGTTCGGTCGAGAGTCTTCGAAGCTGCTCTCCGGCCGCCGCAACCAGCGTGTTGCAGCAGGTTTTCCGGCAGCCGTAGGCGGTCAACGCTGGGCCGCCGGTGTAGCCTGCCCGCCGCGAAACCTGCGTAAGATAACCGCGGTCGGTGAGGGTCTGCATCAATCGGACGCAGCTGCTCTGGTTGATGCCCAGCTTTTCCGAGGCGGTTTTCGGGGGGACCGCTTCACCGTCCCGGGTGGAAACTAATTCCAGAAGATCGAGTGCTTTCTGCAGTGTTTTCAAAATAATTGCTTTATTTGAAATTATAATTTCTAAATATGCAATTAATATAGCCGCCGCCCGGCAGGAAGTCAAGGCCAAAGAGGAATTGAAAAAAAGTGTTTTTTGTGGTATATTATAAGATATTTTCTGACCGGGGAGCGTTAATTGTTAGAGGAGGTTCTGAAAATGAAATGGCTTTTTCTGCTTTTCCCGGCGACGGCACTGCTGTTTGCCGGATGTGAATCCGCAAAATCGGAATCCGGGGCGGTGCCGCAGAGTGCGGCGTCCATGCTCGGCGATCTGCCGCTCGGCATCATCGGAGAGGTCGAGGCGGTTTATCTGGAGGGATTCAACACTCCGCTTGAGGCGCGGGTCGACACCGGCGCCACCACCAGTTCCATTGATGCCAGAAACATTCGCGCGTTCGAACGGGACGGGAAAAAATGGGTGTCGTTTCAGGTGGTCGGCCGCGGCGAGAAAGTCGAGCGCAGCTACGAGCTGCCGGTTGAACGGGTTGCCGCGATCAAGCGGCATGGAGCGGAATCGATCCAGCGTTACACGGTGATGCTGACCTTCCGGATCGGCCATCTCACGCTGGAGCGGGAGTTCACGCTTGCCGACCGCAGCCGTTTCGAGTACCCGGTCCTGCTGGGGCGCAACGTCATCAACGGGCTGGCGGCGGTCGATCCGTCGCGCCGCAACGTACTGTAACTCGCGGGGGAGGTCCTTTGCCATGTCCGACCATCACGGTCATCGCCGCCTGCTTTTCGTCGTCGTCGCCGGACTCTTTGTGCTGACTGCGGTACTGGTTTTCGTGAAGGTCCGGTTTCTCGATTTCAGTCTGAGCGACCGCTCTTCGGTCTTCTATCAGCTGGATGCGATGGTTTCGTTCCTGGCGGCGGCGGGGCAGCCGGTCCGCGTCTCACTCGCCCTGCCGGAGCTGACGCCGGGATATTATTTTATTCCGGTTCCGGAGGGATCACACCGTTTCCGGATGATCGAAGAGGAGGGCGACCGCCGGGTCGTGCTTGAACTGCCTCCGGCAACGGGGCGGCAGACGATAACCTGCCGGTTCCGGGTGGTGCCCGGCAGTGTGCCGGAACCGATGCTGCCGCCGCCGGAACACCGTTTCCCGGTATTGTCGGATGCGACGGCGGCGGCCTGTGATGCGGTGCTGGCAAAAGCGGATCCCGACCGGAGGCTCGCCCCGGAGCAGCTGATTCCTGCGTTGCTGCGGGAGCTGGGGAGCGTCTCTCCGGCAGAGCGGAAACTGCTCGCCGGGAAGAGCCGGAGCGGCGAGGGAACGCTTGCCGCCGCAATCACCGTGCTCGGCCGTTGCTGCATACCGGCGCGTCTGTTGCGCGGAATCAGCCTCGACGACCGCCGTCTGCAGCAGCAGCCGGTCGATTTTCTCGATGTCTACTTTGACGGCGAATGGCATGTATTCCGGGCCAGCACCGGCAAACCGGGATTGCCGAAGGGGTTTTTGATCCTCCAGCGGGGCGGCAAATCTCTGTTCGAACTCTCCGGCGGAAGCCACTCCTCGATCCGCTATTCGGTCACCCGGGTCCCGGCGGGGGCGGAGCGTCTGAACCGGATCCGCTCCCGGATCATCGGCGAGCGGAGTTTCCCGAATCTGACGCTGTTCGCGCTGCCTGCGGCCACGCAGAACATGTTCCAGAAGCTGGCGTTGCTGCCGCTGGCGATTCTGCTGATCGTGGTGGCGCGCAACATCGTCGGCATTCCGACGATGGGGACCTTCATGCCGGTGCTGATTGCGATGGCCTTTCTGGAGATGAAACTGTTGCCCGGCGTACTCTGCTTCCTGCTGATTCTCTCGGTGGGGCTGGCGATCCGCTTCTGGTTGTCGAAGCTGAATCTCTTGATGGTGCCGCGGATTTCGGCGGTGGTGGTGGTGGTGATTCTGTTGATGCAGCTCATCAGCGTGATCGCCAACGCGTTCCGGCTGCGCGACTTCATGGCGGTGACCTTCTTCCCCCTCATCATCATCGCGTGGACGATCGAGCGCGCCTCCACCACGTGGGAGGAGGACGGCGCCCGGAACACCCTCATGCAGCTCGGCGCGAGTCTGGCGATCGCGGCGGTCTGCTACCTCATTCTGTCGAACGGCTATCTGCAATATCTGCTCTACAGTTTCTCCGAACTCAATCTGGCGATTCTCGGCGTCATCCTGCTGCTGGGCACCTACACCGGCTACCGGGTGACGGAACTGTTCCGCTTTCAACCGCTGGTGAAGCAATGAAACTGCCGCGCTTCGTCTCTCCGCGTGCGCTTGCCGCGGCGGGGGTGCTGGGCATGAACCGGCGCAACTACAGCTACATCATGCGCTGCAACCGGCGGGCAGACTATCCGGATGTGGACGACAAACTGCGCACCAAGGAACTGGCGATCCGTGCCGGAGTGACCACTGCTGAACTGGTTGGATGCATCCGGTTCCAGTTCGAGGTGCGGGAGTTCGGCAAACTGGTCGCGCCGGTGCCGGATTTCGTCATCAAGCCGGGGCATGGCAGCGGCGGGCGCGGAATTCTGGTGATCAAGGAGCACGACGGAACCTGTTTTCGCAAGGCGAACGGCGCATTCTGCGACTACGAGATGATTTACGAACACATTTCGAATATTTTAAGCGGTCTCTACAGCCTCGGCGGACAGGTGGATTACGCCCTGATCGAACGGTGCATCGATTTCTCCGACATCTACAGCCGTTTCAGCTATCAGGGGGTGCCGGATGTGCGGCTGATCGTCTTCCGGGGGTATCCGGTGATGGCGATGATCCGGCTGGCCACTCGCGAATCGGACGGGCGAGCAAACCTCCATCAGGGGGCGGTCGGGGTCGGACTGAGCATCCGCGACGGACGTCCTCTCTTCGCCGCGCGGCACAACCGTGAAATCACCCATCACCCGGATACCGGTGCTCCGTTCTCCGAGCTGCGCGTGGCCGACTGGGAGCGTCATCTGGATCTTGCCGCCCGCTGTGCCGAAATGACACCGCTGGGCTACTTCGGGGCGGATATCGCCACCGACCGGCGGCGCGGACCGCTGCTGCTGGAGCTGAATGCCCGGCCGGGGCTGGCGATTCAGATCGCCAACGGTCAGGGGCTGCTCTCCCGCCTGAAACTGATCGAGAGCCTGCCGGAAGGGAGCCATCCCTCCCGACAGGAGAAGATCGCCTTTGCCCGCGAGCACTTCGAGTGACAAGAGAGAAAATTCACAGTTGAAAAAAACAGTAAAGAGAGAAACTGCAATGGACAACATCAACTCCCGTCAGGTGTGGTATTCGCTGCGCCGTACCCTCCTGCCATGGAATTTTCAGCAGATGCTGGATGAGCTCTGCCGTCTCGCTCCCCGATTCAGGATCGACGAGGTGATCGTCAAAATCGACACGGAGGAGTTCTCCCACGGACACCCCACGCTGGAGTGGGCCCGTGCTTATCAGCCGAAACTTTTTCTCGTCAAAAAAGAGCTGGAACGGCTGGGGATCGTCTACTCCCTCAATCCGTGGATCACCGTCGGCCACGCCGACCGCGGGCGCGACGACCGCAAACGTCTGCCCGGGCTCGAATGCGCCGTCGGGCATGACGGCGCCGAAGCGCGGCACTGCGCCTGTTTCCTTTCGCCGGTCTGGCGGGAGCACATCCGGAAATTGTGGACCATCTACGCGGAGACGCATCCCCATATCATGTGGGTGGAGGATGATATTCGCACATTCAACCACGAGCCGGTCGAATTCGGCTGCTTCTGCCCCCGGCATATGAAGCGTTTCAGCGAACGGGTCGGTCGCGAAGTGAGCCGCGAGGAACTGGTGCGGGCGATTCTCCAGCCGGGCAAACCCCATCCGTGGCGCCGGGAATACCTTTTGATGCAGCGGGAGATCATGATCGAAACCGTCGCGTTCCTCGCGAAGGTTACCCATGAGACCTCGCCCGAGACCTGCATGGGATTGATGTCCAGCGGGCCGCGTCTCCATTGCGTGGAGGGCAGGGCGTGGAAGCGTCTGGGAGAGGCGCTGGCTGACGGCCGTCCACTGTACAGCCGTCCGCCGATGGGCAACTACTGTGAGGATTCTTTGCGCGGATTTTACTATTCGCAGGATTCCATCAAATTAACCCGCCATGTTCTGCCGCAGGGGACGATCGAGCAGACGGAGTGTGAAAATGTCCCGTTCACCCGGTACTCCAAGAGTGTGGTGTTCACCTTCCTGGAGCTGGCGGTTTCCGTCGCGTACGGTTCCCCCGGAATCACGTTGAATCTCTTCGATCATGCGGGAAGTCCGATGGAAGACGAAGCGCATTTCGGTGTCATGCTGGCGGAAAGGAAACCGTTTTTGAATGAATTGGCCGTCGTGGCACAGCAGCCCGGGAGCTATGCGGGAGTCCAGTTATGTCACCGCGATGATTACAGCCTCTGTAAGGAGCTGGAACCCGGCGCCGCGTACCGCGATCTGCAGGAGGATGGTTATCCGTTGATGTGCGCTTTGGAGTCGGCCGGAATTCCCACCACCTACGATGAATCGAACATTTTTGCCCTGAACGGGCAGAGTGCCCGGGTCATTCCTGAGGACGAACTGAGACGCCGGTTGACCGGGGGGATGCTGCTGGATGGCGTCGCGGCGAAGGTCCTGCTGGAGCGCGGGTTCGGGGATCAGATCGGTCTGAAGCGGGTCGGGGAGCCGATGGAACGCCGTCAGCTCCCGTGGGTGGTGTCCGCCGAGGAGTTTCACAATACGGAATTCGGTGGCGCTCCGCGCAAGTATTTGACTGCGACGCTGCCCTTTCTGAGTGCGTCCGGGCGGATCTGCCTCCTGGAGGCCGCCGATTCTGCGCAGGTGATCTCCTCCTGGGTGGATCCTGACACCAGCCGAAAGGCGCCGGCGATGATCGCTTTTGAAAATGCCGAGGGCGGTCGGGTGATCGTTCACGGCATGGAATATCAAAGCTGCTGTGGCGTGGCGTTCAACCACCCGTTCCGGCGGGAACAGTTGCAGAATGTCGTCCGGTACCTCGGGAAGGGGAAAGAGGCAATCACCTTCCGAGGCGACGGCGCCTATCCGCTGGCGTGGCGGCGGGATATGGCGGATGTCACGGTGGTCGGCTGTTTCAACCTGAATCTCGATTCGTGGCGCGAGAGTATCTTCGATCTCTACTGGTCGAAGCCGGTTCCCCGCATCCTGTATCTCTCTGCCGACGGTGACTGGCTGGCGGCGGAGGGTGCGGTCGAGTTGAACGCGAAAGAGAACCGGCTGACGATCGTCTGGCGCCGGGAGGTCGATCACCGGCTCCCGCTGGTGCTGAAGCTGGTGTGACGGAGAGATCGGCGGGGGCGGAATTCTCCGCTCCGCCGCTGAACCGGCATCAGTGCCACCGGTTCCAGGGATTGCGGCTGAGGGCGCCGTTGGTGTAACGGGGATCGCCGCTCACCTCCGCCCCCAGCCACTCCGGATGCGGGCAGGGCGTATCCGGCGCAGGCAGCTCGATTTCAGCGGTGAACAGTCCTGCGTTGAGACCGAAGTACTCATCCACCTCCCAGAACAGTCCGTTTCCCGCAGAAAAGGTGTAGCGCCGTTTTTCCACCACCCGGCTGCCGCAGAACTCCCGCAGCATTGCCTCGGCATCCGCAACCGGAACCTCATATTCGAATTCACTTCGAGCAAGGCCGTCCGGCGTCCCTTTGATCGTGAGAAAAGCGCGGGGCCCGGCGATCCGGATCCGGACCGTCGGCGATTCGCCGGGCACTCCGGCGAAATAGCCCTGCTTCATCGGTACGCCTTCGCCCGCTCCGTCGCGCCAGGCGTCGGAGCGGAGCAGGAATTTCCGTTCGATTTCAACGCCCATTCAGCGTTCGACTCCGAAGCGGTAGACGGTGGTCTGGCGGTAGAGCTGGCCCGGTTCCAGCCGGATGCTCGGGAAGTCCGGATGGTTGACCGCATCCGGCCACGCCTGCGTCTCCAGGCAGAATGCGCCAAACTGCGGATAGTGGATCCCGCTCTTGCCGCGGATCGTTCCGTCGAGGAAGAAGCCCATGTAGAATTGAATTCCCGGCGCGGTGGTCGAGACGTTCATCGTGATGCCGGTGCGTTTCGAAACGGCAGTCGCGACATTCTCCTTGAACTCCCCGTCACGGTCGGCAAGCACGAAGTTGTCATCGAAGCAGTTCGGCAGTTGCCGATGGATCTCTTCAAACGAAACCGGCTGCCGCAGATCGTAGACGGTGCCTTTTACCTCCGGATTGCGTCCGGTCGGCTGGAGCAGCGCATTTACTTCGGTGTGGCGGTCTGCCGCAATCCGGATGGTGTGGCCGGCACAGCTGCCGGAGCCCTCTCCGTTGAGGTTGAAATAGGCGTGATTGGTCATGCTCACCACGGTGACTTTGTCGGTTTCCGCACGGTAGTCGATCGAGAGCGAATTGTCTTCGCCGACATGATAGGTCACTTTGACTTCCACCTTGCCGGGGAAGCCCGCGTCACCGTCCGGACTGGTCAGCGTGAGTTCCAGCGTGGCGTCATCCACGATCGCTGCCTGCCATTGGCGGCGGCCGTAGCTCTGCCCGCCGTGCAGCGTGTTGGGGCGGTCGGTGTCATTGCATTCGAGCTGGTAATGCCTGCCGTCGAGCTCGAATTTCCCGCCGGCAATCCGATTGGCCACCCGGCCGATCAGCGCGCCGAAGAACGGTCCGTTTTCGATATATTCCGACGGTTCGGCGAAGCCGAGCACCACATCGGTCAACTTCCCGTCCCGGTCGGGAGTGAGCAACCGCACGATCGCGCCGCCCCAGTCGGTGATGTCCGCCCCGAATCCGGAGCGATTGCGCAGAGAGTAAAGGCGCGCTTCGGTGCCGTCCGGCAGATTGAAAAATGTTCTGGATTCCATGATCACTCCTCTCCGACCGGCGTTCCGGTCAACTCATTGCAGGTTTTGAAGTGTGTTTTCGCACAGCGCTGGAAAATTTCCGCTCCGTGCGTTTCGAACAGTTTTTTCCCGACGGCCCGTACCTCCGCCCCGCAGCCGCGGGGCAGGGGAACTCCGACTTCGGCCGAGAGTTTCGCCATCCCCTTCAGGAACTGTTCCCGGGCGAGTATGCTCGCCGCCGCGACCGCCACGTCGGATTCCGCTTTGGTACGCTGATCCATCTGCACGGTGCGTCCGCGGGCGAGCAGAGCGCGCTGAATCAGCCGTTCGTCGCCGAACTTATCTGAGAGCATCCGGGGGCATTCCGGCACTTTTTCCAGCAGGTTCTCAATGGTCCGCGCATGCCCCCAGGCGAGCAGTCGGTTGAGGTTGCCGATCTCGCGGTAGAGGCGGTTGTAGGTACCCGGATAGAGAGTCACCACCGCGTACTGACCGCCGGTGACGGCACGGATCTTTCCCGCCAGCTCCATGATCCGTTTTGAACTGTGGATCAGTTTGGAGTCGCAGCATCCGATTTTCCGCAGTTCCGGACCGGTTTCCGCGTCGGCGTAGACGCCCGCGATGATCAGCGGTCCGAAGAAATCCCCCTTGCCGCTCTCGTCGATGCCGCCATGCGGATCGACCGGCTCATCCGCCGCCTCTTCCCCTCCGAGTCCGAAGGTGAAGGTGTGGAGAATCTCCGGCTCCAGCAGAAAACTTACGAAATCGGCGGTCCCGCCGCCCTGCACCACCAGTTTGCCGGAGGTGTAGGCCGCGACGGATACCTTCTCCTGCCGGTTCACCGCCTTCCAGCGGGCGTAGGGGAGGGGGGAAAACTCCCAGCAGCCCCGGCTCTGCAGCAGCGTTTCCAGCGCTTCGGCCTGTTCCGCGGTGACGGCGGTGACGTAACTGGTCGGTCGGTCATTCGTCATGGCGTCCGCCTCCGAGCACGGTTCTGCCGTTGAGTGCGGCGGTGATGGTGGCGCCGTCGGCGAAGGAGAGATTGGCGCCCGCCGGAAGTCCCAGCGCGGGCTGGGTCACCTTCACCGGCGCATCTTTCAGCAGTTCGGCAAGATAGATCGCAGTGGCGCGGCCCTCCACATCCGGACTCAGCGCCAGAATGATCTCCTTTATCCGGCCGGAATTGGCCAGGTCGATCAGCGCGGGAAGATTCAGGCCGGAGCCGTTCTCCGCATCGAGCGGAGAGAGCTTGCCGCCGAGCACATGGTAGCGCCCGCGGAAATTGCCGCTCGACTCGATCGCAATCACCTGCGAGGCGTTTTCCACCACACAGACCGTTGTCGCGTCGCGCGCCGGCTGGCGGCAGATGAAGCAGAGCTCTCCGGCGTTGGCCAGCATGCCGCATTCCGGGCAGTGCCCCACGCTTTCGGGCAGGCCGGCGACCAATTTCCCGAGCAGCCGGAGATTTTCCGGTTCCCAGTTGAGCATCGCCAGCACCAGCCGTTCGGCGCCACGGCGGCCGATGCCGGGAAGCTGGCGGAATGCTCCGATCAGCTCTTCAACTGCATCCGGATAGTGCTGTGGCGCGGTCATGATACGGAAATCTCCAGATTCAGAAAATCCCGGGCAGATTCAGGCCGAGCCCGCCGGTAATCTCATTCATCTTCTCCTGCGCCGCGGCCTTGGCCGCCGCGACTGCGGAATTGGTCGCGACCAGAATCTGGTCCTCCAGAAGTTCACGGTCTTTGAGCGCCTCTTCGGAGAGTTCCACCTTCTTCACCCGGAAGTCGCCGGAGACGGTGATCTTCACCTGGCTGCCCGGACTGGTCGCCGAGAACTCCATCGTCGGAAGTTCTTCCTTGAAGGTTTTGAGGTTCGCCTGAATCTCCTTCGCCTTCGACATCATTTTCGCCATTTCGGCCAGATTGCCAAACATAGAATAACCTTTCGTTGCATTGAAAAAACGGCCCGGGAGCTCCCGGGCCGGTATCGGTCCACTGCCCGGTTACCGCTTCTCAACGGCCGGGGCGTTCGCCATGCTTTCCCGTTTCGACCGCATCCGGCGCATCAGCGCCACCATCGGTCCGGCGAGGAACACCGAAGAGTAGGTGCCGACGATGATGCCGAGCATCATGATCAGCACGAAGTCGTTGATCGCGACCCCGGCGCCGAGGAAGAGCACGAAGACCACGATGAAAGTGGTCAGACTGGTCAGCATCGTGCGGTTCAGCGTCTGGTTGATCGAAAGATTGACGTTCTCTTCGTAGGTCTTGCAGGTCTTGAGCGACGCGTTTTCGCGGATGCGGTCGAAGATCACCACCGTATCGTTGATCGAGTACCCGATCACCGTCAGCAATGCGGCGATCACCGTCAGCGAAATGGTCCGGCCCAGCGCGAGGAAGATGCCGGTCACGATAATCACGTCGTGGAGCAGGGCAAGGATGCTCGTGAGCGCATAAGTGAACTCATACCGCAGCGTCACGTAGGCGCCGATGCCGACGATGGAGAAGGCAATGGCCAGCAGTGCCGCCTTGGTGAACTCCCAGCCGATCAGGCCGCCGATGCTGCTTTCGAGACCGTTGGAGAGTTTCGCCGTCGGAAACTCCTTGTTGAGCAGGGTTGCGAGATGATCCATCGGACTTTCATTGGCATTCGCCTTGGTCAGGTCGCCGCGGACAAGGATTTCCACCTTGCTGTTGTCGGTCGCCGCCGCCGCGTTGTACTTGTAGGTGACGGTGGCGTCGTAACCGGCCTTCTTCAGCGCGGCTTCCAGTTTCTCCTGCGGAATCTGTTCGGCGTAGGTGAAGGTGACCTGCGTACCGCCGGTGAAGTCGACGCCGAGCATCGACCTGCCGCGGACAAAGAAGACCACGATCGAGAGCAGAATCAGAATGCCGGAGATGGTCATCGCCTTGCTCCACATCCGGTTGAAGTTGAACTCCGTCTTCTTGAAGAACTGCAACATCGGCAGCGCGCTCAGGTGGGTGTAGCGGAAGAGGTAGTCGAAGATCAGCCGCGTCACGAAGAGCGCGGTGAAGAGACTGGTCAGAATACCGATGCTCAGCGTCACAGCGAATCCCTTGATCGCGCCGGTGCCGACGCTCATCAGGATGATCGAAGTGATGAGGGTGGTCAGATTCGCGTCAAATACCGCCGAGAACGCCTTCTGATAACCGTAGTCGACGGCGTTCATGAGACTTTTTCCGCTTTTGAGCTCTTCCCGGATACGTTCGAAGACCAGCACGTTGGCGTCCACCGCCATGCCGATGGTCAGGATGATACCGGCGATGCCCGGCAAGGTGAGCGTCGCATTGAACGCCGCCATCGCACCGAGGATCAGCACCACGTTGAGAGCAAGAGCGACGACCGAAATCACTCCGGCAACGCGATAGTAGACGCACATGAAGATGGCGACCAGCACCAGGGAGATCGCTCCGACCCAGATGCCGTTCGCCACGTTGGAGGCGCCGAGCTTCGGGTCGGTGTCAAAGACCGCGTCCACCTTGATCTGGAAGGGAAAACTGCCGCTGACCAGCGCATCGGCGATGCTTTTGGCCTCTTCATCGGAGAAGCGGCCGGAGATTTCTGCGCTGCCGCCGGTAATCGCCTGATTGACGACCGGCGCACAGTAGAGGTTGCCGTCGAGTACGATGGCGAGCTGGCGGCCGATGTTGCGGGAGGTGACCCGGGCGAAATCCTCGGCGCCCGCCTGACTGAAACGCAACTGGATCTTGCGCTGACCGAACTCATCCTTGGTGGCCATCGCGTTGGAGATTCCCTTGCCGGTCATCTCCGGAATCTTGTTGACGAAGTAGTACTCCACCTTCGGCTCCTGGCCGGGGCGGAATTCACTGGTGGTCAGAAGTTCATAGCCGACCGGAACCACGAAGTTGGTCTTGTCGGCGAGGTACTGCTTGACCAGCTCGGCGTTGTTTTCGTGGACGAGGCGGAAGTTCAGCCGCGCACTCATCTTGATGAGGTTGAGCAGCTTGAGTTTCTCATCCTTGGCGACCACCGGTGCGCGGAGCGCGACATAGGAGCTGCCGGAGGGGGCGATTTCCGCTTCGAAGATCTTCTGCCCCTCCAGACGTTTGCGCAGAATTTCAATCGCGATGTCGCGGTAACGGTCGAATTCGGACGCCATGCGGGCCTGCATTTCCTCGCGGGAGGCGGCGTTGGTGTCGTCCTCCTTGAACATCGCCAGAAACTCCTGATCCGGCACCAGCTGAAGGATGAACTCCACACCGCCGTTGAGGTCGAGTCCGAGACGGATCGAGCTTGACGCATTCTTTCGGATCAGGCTCATTACGTCGCGGTTATCCTGAAGGTCGTTGCCGTTCACTTTTTTGGTGAGATCCAGCCCTTTGGAATCGGCCGCCTGAAGCAGCGCCTGCGACTGGTAGAGCTGTGGATTGGCGTCCTGAAGCGCCTTCGCTTCTTTCACCACCTGGTGTGCCTCGGAATCCTGCTTGTCCTTGAGCATGCCGAGGAAGGTCTCGTAATAATCGCGCTGGAAGAGCGGATGGATCGCCGGCGTAAAGACCAGCACCACCACCACGGTGATCAGCGTGCGCAAAATCAACGGTCGCTTGTTCATACGTTCAACCTTTTTATCCGGAATTGATTACGCCTTTTTCTCCGCAGCGGCCTGCTCTTCAACAACATCGGCGACGCCGTTCTTGACGACTTCGACCTGGACCTTGTCGGCAATCTCAACGACGAAGGTCTTTTCACGGACCTCCACGACGTTGCCGAGCATGCCGGAATTCAGCAGAACGCGGCTGCCCTTGACGATCTTGTCGAGCATCTCCTGGCGTTTCTGCTGTTGCTTCTTCTGCGAACGCATCATGAAGAAGATCATCACGGCGAAGACGATGATGATCGGCAGCATCCCGGTCAGCATGCTCGGCTGCGGGGGCTGGGTCTGCGTCGCGGCACCGGCGGCGGCTTCCGCGGCGGGCTGGGCGTTGACGGTTACGGACCCCGGGGCGGCGGCCGGAGCAGTTTCAGCGACAGCAAAGAAATTCATCAGACTCATGTTTTCTCCTTGGTATTGGTTCTGATTGAATGTTGAAATCGATGTGCGAACTTGATTCAGCGCCGGGGCAGCCCCAGCAGCGACAGATGTTTGTCGAAGTGTTTCTCAATCGCCGCCGTGTAGGCCTCCTCTTCGCGGTGCAGCGTTGCGAAGAAGCGTTCGCGCAGCTCACTGCGCAGAATCGGCCCGTAGGTGATGTGCAGCAGCTGACGTGCTTCCGGCATCTCCATGAGCTTCGGGAGTTCTGCGTCGGAGAGGGTTTCCAGTTTCGGAATCCGGTTGATGTCGGCGGTAATGTGGTAGAGTTTGAGCATGTCGTTGAAGTTGGCCAGCGCGCAGCGGTGCATTTCACGGTAGAGCGCCGGATCGCGCTGGGCGATGACGGTCACCGCCACCAGCCAGCTGGTGCCGGCGGTCTTGAGGTGGAGATAGCCGTTGGTTTCGCGCCCGATGGTCGGGTAGACCGCGAATTTGTCGCTGCCGGAGTGGACCGACACCTTGTAGTTGCCGTACGCCTGGGCGATCTGAGCGTGAACCTTGAACTGGCGGTCGAACTCCGCCAGGTCGCCGATGTAGTCGATCGCCTTCTGGAATTCGCCGATGAACCGCGGCGCCATGGATGAGAATTCCACGCCGCGCTTGCGCAATTCCCGCGCTATGTACAGATGGTGAGATGGCAGCGTCGGCGAACTGGTCTCGTCGATCGAAATCTCCAGATCGAATTCGTCACCCCGCTTCGAGCGGATGTGGTTGTAGACCTTCTCGGCGAAATCGATTGCGGCGGTGTACATCACCGCGCAACGGCGCGCCGTTGCGGCGTCCACCTTGACTTCGCAGCAGCCGACGACGAAGCTCTTGTCGGCGTACTCGTCGAGCACCCGGGCCTGATAGGCGGGGTCGAGCGAGGCGAAGGCGTCATCGACCTGAGTTGCCGGCCAGTCGCCCGCGGCGGCATTCATCACTTCGGAGAGGTCGAGTGTGATCATCGGCATCCCCACCGCCAGGGCGGTATCGATATCCGGAATGGTTTTGAGGTGGTCGCCGTCGGCGCCGAACCCTTCGCGGTAGTCGCACTCGTAAACCATGAACACCGCGTCATCGACCACGTTCTGAAAGGTGCGCCCGGTCATCGAGAGTTCGCGCATCGACTGCTGGGCCAGCACGGGAGAGACTTCAAATTTGCGCGCGGCACGGATGTGCCCGCGGGAGGCGAGGCCGAGCCGGTCGCCGCAGCCGATGGTGGAGCGGCGGTTGCGCAGGCTGACCGGCGCGGTCCAGGGGAAGTGGCGGCGCAGCGCGGCTGCATTGGCGCCGGAGAGGTCGCCGATCAGGGCGGCTCCGCCGTCGGAGAGCTTCAGCATCTCGCCTTCGAATCCTTCCGGAACCGCTTTCGGGCAGTCGGCGACCACCAGCAGGAACCGCCGGGTCTCATCCCGCCCGAGCATGACCAGGCTCTCGCCGAGCTTATGGATGGAGTCCGGGTAGATGGAGACCTTGTCGTGGCTCAGAAGCAAGAGTTTTTTCACTTCCGTCTCGTTCTTTTTCAAGAGCTTCAATCCGCTTTCAGCGATGTTTTTCATGAAATCCATCCATATCTTTAATTTTTCGGAAAACAATGGAACAGTTTAATATAACATCGCCGTGCGGATAGTCAAGAAGAAGCGTCGCCGATTTTTCTCAATTCGCGGCGGAACGGCCGTGAAAATGAACAAGGTTGCTCCGCTTTGAACTTGAAAAAGTTCTCACGTCCGGTATATTAAACTGAATAGGGAGAAACAGGTTCTCCGTTTTCGAATTTTTCTACAATAGGATTAGTCTTATCATGATCAAATGCGGGATCATCGGCTGCGGCGTCATTGCTCCTACCCACGTGGAGGGTTACCGCGCGCTGCCCGATGTCGAAATCGTGCACCTCAGCGACCTCATTCCGGAACGAATGGAGAAACTCGGCGAAAAGTACGGCATTGCCCGCCGTTCCATCGACTACCACGAGCTGCTCGCCGACCCGGAGGTTGAGCTGGTCAGCGTCTGTACCGACCATGCCAGCCATGCGCAGATCGTCATCGATGCGCTCGAGGCGGGGAAGCATGTGGTCTGCGAAAAGTCTCCCGGCCGTGTTCCGGAGGATCTCAAACGGATGACGGAAGCGGCGAAACGCCATCCGGAGCTGGTGGTTTCCGGCATCTTCCAGCACCGGTTTCAGCCGGCGAACCGCACGCTCCGGCGGTTGATCGAAGAGGGGAAGTTCGGGCGTGTCGTCGGCGTGAATCTTGTTTTCAACTGTCTCCGAACCAACGAATATTATCAGAAGGACGCCTGGCGCGGCACCATCGCGGGCGAGGGGGGCGGCGTGTTGATCAACCAGGCGATACACCACCTCGATCAGCTGCGCTTCCTCTTCGGCGGAATCCGCCGCGTTTCGGCGCTGACCGCCAATTTAACCCATCAGGGGGTGATCGAGGTAGAGGATTCCGCGGCGTTTGTGGTGGAGTTCCGCAGCGGGGTCTTCGGGACGGTCAACGCCACCAACTCCGCCGCGGAGGAGTGGCGGAGCATGCTCTCTGTCACCGGCACGGAACTCTGCCTGGAGTATGCCAACGAGAAGCCGGTCCACGTCGAGGGGCTCGATGCGGCGCGCGCACGTGAAGTGGAAGAGGCGCTATCGCTCGAAATCAAGGAGCAGGTGGTCGGCAAGCAGTACTACGGCGTCGGGCACACCGCCCAGTTGGCGGATGTGGTCGATGCAATCCGGGAGCACCGCGCTCCGGAGGTGACGATTGCCGACGCCTGCGGCAGTGCCGCGCTGGTGATGGCGGTCTACGAATCCGCCCGTACCGGGAACTGGGCGGAGGTGCCGAAGTACTGACACGTTCCGTAAGGTTCCGGAAGAAGAGAGAGCGTCCGCGGCAGAAGCCGGGGGCGCTTTTTTCGTCGCTGACTTTGAACGTGGTCAGCGTTGAAATTCCACCCGGTAGCAGTAGAGGGATTTATCCCAGCCGTACCGGACGAAGCACCCTTCGGCGGCGCCGATGGTCATGAAGAGCAGGAGATCGCCCCGGGAATCCTCCAGCTGCTGCCAGTTGGAGAAGCGCACGAGCGGGTGGTGGTCCGGGCACATTTCCTCGACGGGGACGATCGATTTTCGTTTCAGGGTCATGGTTTCCGTATCGATCTCTCCGAGGGAGAGGAGGTTGCGCGGATCGCAGTTCCAGCAGGGTTTCGGGGAGATGCTCAGAACCGCGTAGACTTTCCCGTTCCGGCGGGAGACGAAAAGATCCTGAAAACTTCTGGGGGAGTAGACGGTTCCGCCGTCGTCGTATCGCAGAAACTCCGGTCGGCTCCAGTGTGCGCCGTTGTCGCGGGAAATGGAATACAGTTTCCCGGATGTCACACCCGGAATGCCGTCGCCCGGGAGCCGCGCTCCCGCCCGGAGCAGGACGAGGATCCGGCCGTCGGGCAGGACGGCGCCGTGCGGTTCATCCAGCCCCATGCTGCTCTCCTGCGGCGAAACCTGAAGAAGACCGCCGTCGCTCCAGTCGAAGGAGTCGCCCCGGGGCGTGCCGATCATCGTTCCCGTCATGGAGTGGTGGAACGGACAGGTCGGATCCTGCGTGGTGTAAAAGAGCAGAAAACTGCCGTCGGGGAGCGGATGCAGATTGAAAAGCAGGCGGTTCCGGCCGGGAATCGTCTCCGGGGCGCTCCAGCTTTTCCCCGCATCCCGGCTGAAGGCGATGCGGTTGGTCCACCCGGCGCCGACTGAGAAGTTGTCCGCCTGATCTTCGCGGACCGCCCAGTAGCGGAAGAGCAGATTCCGGGTGGGGTCGAAGAAGAAGTTGCTCCGGGTGATGTCGCCGTTCTGGGGGAGTGCCCGCCAGTGCAGTCCATCCGGAGTGCCGATCATGATCCGGTCGGTGAATCCGCCGAAACAGGCGATTCCGTCTTCCGGCGGCGTGCTTTTGCCGCCGATGATCGACCCATCCGCCAGCCGGGCGAGGGCGCCGTTGAACGGAATGTCGAAGCCGGGCATCGCCGGCGGCGCGACGAAGCGGCGGGTCACGGTGACGCCCGCTGCCGGGTAACGGTGGAGCGTTTCATCGCGGGGGCCGTCGAAGGCGCCCGGCTCCACGGCGTGGCCGACGTCGATCCCCCGGACCGCGTAGAAGGCGGGGCCCGGGAACTGTGGTTCCAGACAGCGTCTGCGGACGGAGATTTCAAGGAAGCATTCTGCCGGGGAGCGTTCCGCGGGGAAACGCATCTCCACGGTTTCCCCGTCCGCGGAGATGCGGAAGTCCCCCGGTTCTTCGAGCCGTTCTCTGCTGTGGCCGGGCACTCCGTCGATCCAGAATATGCCGCGGACCGGAGCGGTCGAGCCGGGGCGGACCGGAGTCGGGTTGCAGAAGTCCAGATCCAGCGCGAAGGGGTTGTATGCGCCGGGGCGGAAGAGTGTTTCCGGCAGGTCGGCGGCGTAGAGATCTTCGCCGACTTTCCGCCAGAAGGCATGGAACTCCTCCGAGGCGCGGAGCCACACCTTTTCGCCCGGTGCGGCTTCGATGCGGATGACGCTTTCGGGGTGGTAGCAGTGACCGTTGCCGGAGAGCGGCACGGTCTCGCGGTAGAGCCCGCCGCCGACGATCAGGGTGTCGGCGGCCCGCAGTTCCCGCGCCCCCCGGCTGATGGTGCGAAACGGCCGTCCGGCGCTGCCGTCGCCGGAATCGGACCCCTGCTGCGAAACGTAGAAGATCCGGCCGATCGTCGCCGGTGCGGTGGGGAAGAACTCTCTCATGACATCCTCCGTAAAATCTGTTACAGAACCGGTTTTTCCGGCGCTTCCTGCCGGGCGACCGGGGTGCGGAAGCGGAGTTTGAGAACGCGGATCTCTCCGGCGTCGACCGGCACGTCGAATACGGTTCGATACGGTTCGGTGAAGAATTCCGGGAAAATCCGGCGGCTGGCGGTCGGGAGTTTTTCCCCGGTATTGAGCAGTTCCGCTTCGGCGATATCCGGGAACTGCTTCCCCGGCAGGACAAATCGGGAGGAGGCGGACGGCTCCTCCAGAATCCAGTAGAAGGTGTCGCCGCCGGGCTCGCCGGTGACCGGCTGCCGGGACGTGGAGAGGTCGGGCGCCGGTGTGGCGGTCAGCCCCTCGCGGACCTTCCGGTACCAGCTGCCCGCTTCGATCAGAATCTTCTCCGCCGGTTCCGGGAAACGGCCGTCGCCGTCCGGGCCGATGTTGATGAGAAAGTTCCCGCCGCGCGCCAGCGTCAGCGCGACCTTCGACTGGAAGAAGCTGCTGGAGTAATAGTCCTCGTCGCGCCGGAATCCCCAGCTGAACCGCCCCACCGAGTCACACCCTTCGTATTTGAGTGCGCCGCGGTTCTCCTCAGGAGCGCAGCGTTCGCTGGTGAGGTAGTCGCCCGGACCGCATCCCCGGTCGTTGATGACCGCTTCCGGCTGGAGGCGGCGGATCATTTCGTTGAGCGAGGGATCGTTCAGCTCCGCCGTATTCATATCCCACCAGATGCCGTGAAGCGTGCCGTAGTTGGAGCAGAGCTCGCGGATCTGGCCGCGCATGTATTCGAGGTATTCGGCGAGGTTGTGGCGCGCCGGGTCGGTCACCAGTTCGTGATGTCTCCCGCGGTTTGGGTAGGCCGGGTGGTGCCAGTCGACCACCGAGTAGTAGGCGACCAGCGGCAGAGAGCGCCTGTGGCACTCTTCGGCGAGCATGCCGAACACGTCGCGCCCGAACGGGGTCCGGGTCACGTTGAAGTCGGTGAGGCGGCTGTCGAACATACAGAAGCCGTCGTGGTGTTTGGCGGTGAAGACCAGATATTCGAACCCGTTCTCCTGAATGACGTCCAGCCAGCGGCGCGGATCGAAGGCCGCCGCGCGGAAGTTCTCCGCGTAGCGGCGATACTGCTCCCACGGAGTGCGATACCGCCACAGTTCCTGTTCGTGGATGCCGCCGACGGCGTAGATGCCCCAGTGTATGAATAACCCCAGCCGTTTTTTACGGAACCATTCCGGAAGATCATTTTTATTTTTCATTGGAATCACTTGCCTCATTCAGGTTTACGCGATACATTATACTTCCTGAACCGTTTGAAAACAATGTCTGAAACAGGAGATGATATATTGATTCCTGCAAAAATATATCAGAATCGCCCGGCGATGGCAATTCCGGAATTGAAAATCGCGGCGTGGCAGTTCCTCGAACTGGCGGATTGGAACATCCAGTGGCCGATCCGCCCCTTCTGGCGGCTTTACTGGAACGACGCCCCCGGCGCGACACTCTCCTGCGACAACGAAACCTTTCTCCTCGAACCGGAACATATCGTGGTTCTGCCGCCCTACAGTTTCTTCTCCTCCCAACTTGCCCGACCGGTGAAACATTTCTTCATCCACTTCATGACCGGGGCGCGTTTCGCCGATCTGGAACGGCGCGTCACAGCCCTGCCAACGCCGGAGATGCTGCATACGATCATCCGTTCCGATGATCCGGCGGAACGGCAGGAGCTGCGCCTTTTCGCGCTCCTCTTCGAAGTGCTGGCTGATCTGCCGCGCCGCCGCGGCGGCGCCCGGGAGAGTATGGATCCGCGCATCCAGGAGGCGATCATCCGGCTGGACTCCCTGCCTCGCAACCGGTGTGCCAACGGGATGATCGCCCGCGAACTCTGCATGGGGGAGAGCAATTATGCCCATCTCTTCCGCAAGTGCGTCGGAATCACGCCGCAGCAATATCTGAACCGTTCGCAGATGGACCGGGCGAGGATGCTGCTGCGTTCGAGCGGACGCTCCATCAGTGAAATCGCACTGGAACTCGGGTTTGCCAACCGGTACCACTTTTCCGCTGTATTTTCCCGCTGCAACGGCATATCGCCGGCGGCCTATCGGCGGCGCAGTGCCGGCGGCGAAGATCTCCGCCGGAATTCGGCGGCAAACGACGACTGAACCGGGGCGGATCAGGCGCGGCGGCCGATCTTGCGGCAGACGCGGCGGGCGTTCTCCAGAATCTCCGCCTCGTGCGGGACGCGGCGGTTTTCCATCAGCACTCTTCCATCGCAGATCAGGGAATCGAGGCAGCTCGAATCGGCGGAGTAAACTAAATTGGCGGTGAGGTTGTAGTCGCCGACCAGCAGGGGATTGTCGAGATCGACGAGCAGAATGTCCGCGAGTTTTCCCGCGGCGACGATGCCGGAGTCGATGCCGAACGCCTCCGCACCCGCCCGGGTGGCGAGGGTGAAGATGTCGCCGTCGCGCCCGGAGGTGGGCAGCCCCGACTGGTTCTTGGCGGAGAGCGCGGCGAACTTCATCTCGTCGAGCATCGACAGATTGTTGTTCGACGAGCAGCCGTCGGTGCCGATGGCGACCCGGCAGCCGCCGCGTTCAAAGACGTCGTGGAAGCGGAAACAGCCGCTGCAGAGTTTCATGTTCGAACAGGGCATGTGCGCGATTACCGCCCGGCGCCCGCGGATCAGCTGGATCTCCTCGTCGGTGAGGTGGACGCAGTGCGCGAGAATGGTTTTTTCGCCGAGCAGTCCGAGCGAATCGAGGTAGACGATCGGCGTCATCCCGCCATGGGCGGCGCGGCACTCTTCGACTTCGCGGGCGGTCTCCGACGCGTGGATGTGGATCCACCGCCCGTCCGCGGCGGCGGCCGCGGCGACTTCGCGGAGCAGCGGCTCCGGCACCGTGTAGATCGCGTGTGGTGCGTGAGTGATGGTGATCCTCTCCGGCAGGGAAGGAGCAAGTTCCAGCAGTTCGGCATTGGCACGGCGGTTGCGTTCGAGCAGCCGGCCGTCGGGCCCGGCGATGTAGAGCAGCCCGATGGCGGCGCGCACACCCATTTCGACGGCGGCGCGGATCGCCTCCTTCTGATGCCAGTACATATCCGAGAAGAACACGGTACCGGTCCGGATCATTTCGAGGATGGCCAGCCGGGTGCCGTGGTAGATGTCCTCCGGCGTGAGCCGGGCTTCCGCGGGCCAGATGTAGTCGTTGAGCCAGGTGAAGAGCTCCATGTCGTCGGCGTAGCCGCGCAGCAGCGTCATGGCCGCGTGGGTGTGGACGTTGAAGAAGGGTGGCACCGCGGCCAGGCGGCCGCCGCCGTCGAGCACCCGGTCCGCCGTGTGTGTGATGCGGGGGGCGATTTGAAGGATGCGGTTTCCTTCAATCAGAATGTCGCGGTGTTCGCCTTCGAGCAGGATGTCTTTGAGCAGAAGAGTGGAATTCATGATTCAGCGCATCGCCTCCAGACCGTCAAGCTCCGCAGTGATTTCGCCCGCTTCACGGACGGTGCGGAGAATCTCCTCCTCCTGCTCCGGCGTCGGCAGGTTGAGTCCGGCGGGCAGGTCGCAGGTCAGAAGCTGCAGGGCGCCGAAGTTGTCGAGCGCCATCGTGGGATCGATGTATTTGAGAAGCGTCGGCTCCTCCAGCACGAAGTTGAGCGGCTGCTTGCGGTTGAGCACGCGCTCCTCCGGAATCTCCGGCCCGAATTCATCCTCCACACCCATGTTGGCGAGAATTGTCTCTGAAGCGGCCAGTTTCGCCGCGTCGAACTTCCCGGCAAGGGCGTGGCGGATTCCAGTGGCGGTGACCACGCACCACGCGCCGTCGAGCGCTGCCTCCACCCCGGCGCGGTCGTCGAGGAGGATCAGGCGGCTTCCGGCGGGGACCGGAACCGTTTCGCGGTCGACGACGGTGAGCTCCGCGCCGCCGGAGAGCACATGCAGCGCGATGCCGCGCCCGACCTTGCCGCATCCAAAGAGAACGATTCTTCTGCCGTGGAAGTCGCCGAAGCCGAATTTCGCCATGCCGCGCCGGAATCCGTCGCCGGTGCCGAGGCCGGTTTCGATCACCTTGATCCGGCTTTCGTCGGCGAGGAAGACCGGGCGCGCCGCGTTCCGGTAGCGGTACATGCCGGAACGGGTGAGTTCGACAAAACCGCGCCGCACCGGCGTGTCGGCGTGGACTCCGGCGCAGTCGAGCACGACATCGTATGTTTCGTGTCTGGCCGCGTCATCGGCGATGCGGAGGCCGAACCGTGTCAGTTGCGGCAGAATCGCCGGATCGTGCGGAATTCCCCGGCCGACCGAGACGGTGAGGTCAGCGCCGCCGGCGAGCAGTGCGAGGTACTTGACGATGGTGTTGCGGAAGACCGGGGTGCCGTCGAGCAGTTTTGCCCCGGCGAAGGGACGGTTTTTTTCCCAGAGGCGGATCTGTGCGTTGAGAGCCGGATGCTCTTCCGGACGGTAGAAGGTACCGAGATAGTCGGCAATACGATCGATATCCATGATGGAAATTCCTGAAATTGTGTTTCCGGTAATGTACCGCGGCGGGGGCGATATCTCAAGCCGCGGCGGGGAAAAAGTGTGAATTTCATATAAGACCGCTTGAAAAAATCAAATTTGACCCCTATACTTGAAATGAAAACACCCGGCATGGGTTCATCAGAGCGGGCGGAGACGCAGCGCTCCAGCCTGGCTCACCTGAAAGAGGGGGAGGTGCGGCATGTTGTGTCTGGATTGCGAATTGTCGGAAAACGGCATCGGCTGTTCGAGCGGAAGAGCCGGAGTTTGCGGCAGGAGTGCCGAAGTCGCGGCATTTCAGAATCTGCTGCTGGACTTCACCCGGAAACTGGCGCGCCAGATGGTGGAGAGAAGCTGCTCTTCAGAGCGGCTTGACCGCCTGATCGTCAAGGCGCTGACTGCGACGGCCGCCGGGATCAATTTTGACGAGGAGGAGCTGCGGCGGCTCTGTGAAGAGGTGGCGTCGGCATGCGGCATCCATTTCCCCCACAATCGGTTCGATCAGCTGGAGATTGCGGAGCGCAGCGGCATTGCGGGAGGGCGCTTGCGGCTCGGGAACGAACTGGCCGCCCGTCTGGCGCTGCTCTTTACCGGAATCCGGGGAATCGCGGTCTTCTACAGCCGGGCGCTTCGGCTGGGCGGTCGCGAGGATTTCATCTTTTCCTACCTGCGGCGGGCGCTCGCCTATTCGCTGCATCCGGACCTCAAACCGCGGGAGATGCTCAAGCTGCTGCTCGACTGCGGGGGTGCCGTCCGCGCGACACTGGATCTGCTCGACCGGGTGCAGGCGGCGGAATTCGGGGAGCCCGCACCGGTTCTCGTGCGGAGCACACCGCGGAAAGGGGCGGGAATTTTGGTGACCGGGCATGATCTGGGGGAACTCGCCGGTTTGCTTGCCGCGCTTGGGGGGAGCGGGATCAACGTCTACACCCACGGGGAGCTGCTTCCCGCGCATGGATATCCGAAATTACGTGAAAACGCTCACCTTGTCGGACATCTCGGCGGCGCATGGCAGACGCAGCAGCGGGATTTTCAGCAGTTTTCCGGCCCGATCCTGGTTACCGGCAACTGCGTGATGCCGCCGCTGCCGGAGTACGCGCCCCGTCTTTTCTCCTGCGGAGCCGCTCATCTGGCCGGAATTCGCCACCTGAGTGAAGGGGAGTATGCGCCGCTCCTCGAGGCAGCCTCCGCTCTGCCGGGATTTACGGAGGATTCTCCGGGAGGGGAGCCGCTCCGCGTCGGATTCGGCCGGGCGGCGCTGGAACGGCTTGCCGGCAAGCTGGCGGAACTGTTCCGCTCCGGAAAGGTGCGGCGCCTTTTCCTCATCGGCGGCTGTGACAGTCCGCAGCTCGGCCAGGATTACGGCACATCGCTGGCCCGGGCGGTGCCGGCGGACTGCATCGTGCTCACGCTGGGATGTGCGAAGTACCGGCTTCGCGAGGAGGTGTCCGGCGAGATTGACGGCATTCCGCGTTTGCTCGATGTGGGGCAATGTTCCGATATCGTCGCGGTGATGGAGTTGCTGGATACGCTCGGCGCGGCGTTGGATCTCCCGGCGGAACAGGTGCCGTTCTCCGTTTTCTTCTCCTGGCACGGGCAGAGTGCGGTGGCGATTCTGCTGGCTCTGCTTGCCGCCGGATTTCGCGACGTTCGCTTTGGACCGGTTCTACCGGCTTTCGTCACGCCGGAAATGCGGGAGATCATGGAGCGGCTCTTCAATCTTCGGCTGGGAAGTGTGCCGGACGAGGATTTTGCGGCGGCGCTTCAGACGGAGCCGGCGCGGTAGGGGGGAATCTGCGGCGGGGAGCGGGAGGTGTGCGGCGCCCGCTCCTCTTTTTTTCGGAGAAGTTCGTGTGAATTTCCGAATCCCGGCTTGCTTTTTCTCGGCGGAAGAAGTACTTTTTGAAAAAGTTTTCTCCGAAAGATCGTAATGAGAGGAATGTTTCATGTCGGAAGCGCAGATCGAAAAACAGATTCAAGCCCTGCTGGAGGAAATGACTCCGGCGGAAAAGGTCAATATGTGCCACGCGGTGACCAAGTTCACCTCCGGCGGCGTGCCGCGGCTGGGAATTCCGCCGCTTTCGATGTCCGACGGTCCGCACGGCGTGCGCGAAGAGATCGCTGCGGACAGCTGGGACGCCGTCGGCGGTGATCAGGATTACGCCACCTATCTGCCCACCGGAACCGCACTCGCCGCCACCTGGAACCGGGAGTGCGCCCGGCTGTTCGGCGAGGTGCTCGGCGCCGAGGCGCGCGACCGGGGCAAGGATGTGATTCTCGGACCCGGCGTCAACATGGTGCGCAGTCCGCTCTGCGGCCGCAACTTCGAGTACTACGGCGAGGATCCCTATCAGGCCGGCGAGTTGGCGGCGGAGGCGATTCAGGGAATCCAGTCGCAGGGGACCGCCGCCTGCGTGAAGCACTTTGCGCTCAACAGCCAGGAGCTGCGCCGGCATGAGGTGAACGCCACCTGTTCGGAACGGGCGCTGCGGGAACTCTATCTGCCCGCGTTCGAATCGGCGGTGGTGAAAGGCGGCGCGATGACGCTGATGGGGGCCTACAACCGTTTCCGCGGGCAGAAGTGCTGTCAGAACGACTATCTGCTCAATCAGATTCTCAAGAAGGAGTGGGGGTTTGACGGCGTGGTCATTTCCGACTGGGCGGGGGTGACCGACACCTTTGAGGCTGCCCGCAACGGCATGGACATCGAAATGGGAACCGGCGAGGAGTATCACAACTACTATCTTGCCGACCCCTTCCTGCGCGCGGTCGAGAACGGCGAAATCGAAATGGCGGTGCTTGACGACAAGGTCCGGCGGATCCTGCGGCTGATGTTCCGGCTCGGCGTGATCGGCGACGGGAGCAGACGTCCGGCGGGCGAGCGCAACACCCCGGCGCACCAGGCCGCCGCCCGCGCCATCGCGTCGGAGGCGATCACGCTTCTGAAGAATGAGAAGAGTCTGCTGCCGCTCGATGCAGGGAAGATCCGCCGTCTTCTGGTGGTCGGCGACAACGCCGACTGCCGCCACCATTTCGGCGGTCACAGTTCGGCGGTCAAGGCGCTGTATGAGGTGACGCCGCTGGAGGGGCTGAAGCGTCTGCTGGAGGGGTCCGGAGTCGAGATCCGGAGTTTCCGCGGGTATCCGGTCGGGAGCGGGGCCGGACTGCCGATCCCGAGCTCCCTGATGGGAATCGTCGATGCCGGGGCGGGGACCCGCGGCTGGAGCTGCGAGATCTACGACAATCACCGTCGTATCGGGGAGCCGGTGCGCAGCTTGCCGCTGGAGTCGCCGGAGTTCGACCCGGCGAAGGATCTGCCGGAAGAGCTGCGCGGCAAGGACTTCGGCGTCATGATCAAAGGAGTCCTCACCCCGAAGAAGAGCGAGGCGTGGACCTTTGTGCTCGATGGCTGTTCGCAGGCTTGCCTCGGCTGCGAAGGGGTCAATTTTGTGGAGAACTGCAAGAGCGAAGAGAACGTCTGCGGTACGGCAACTCTGCCGCTTGAGGCCGGACGCAGCTACAAGCTGGAAATTCCGGTCAATCTCCACGTCGGAATGCCGATCTATCCGGTCCGGCTGACCGCGGTTCCAGGCGGAGTCGGCGCCGCCAACGTGAAGGATGAGGAGCTTTTCGCGGCTGCCCGCGAGGCGGATGCGGTGCTTTTCTTCGGCGGACTCAATCACACCTTCGACGCCGAGGGGAGCGACCGAAAGGACATGGCGCTGCACGACGGACAGAACGAGCTTATTTCCGCGCTGGCCGGGATCAATCCGCGCCTCGCCGTGGTGCTGGTCGGCGGATCTCCGGTGGAGATGCCGTGGATCGACGAGGTGCCCGCCGTGGTCCAGATGTGGTACGCCGGGATGGAGGCGGGCAATGCGATTGCCGATGTGCTCTTCGGCCGGGTGAATCCCTCCGGCAAGCTGCCCTTCACCTTCCCGAAGCGGCTTGCCGACAGTCCGGCCCATGCGCTCGACGACTACCAGCCGCTGATCTGCCATTACGCCGAGGATCTGCTGATGGGGTACCGCTGGTTCGATACGAAGCAGATCGAGCCGCTCTTCCCCTTCGGCCACGGTTTGAGCTACACCGCCTTCGAATACGGGGAGCCGGTGGTCGAGACGGACGGCGACGAGGTGGTTCTCCGGATGAAACTCGCCAACGTCGGCAGCCGTTCCGGCCGGGAGACCGTCCAGCTTTACATCGCGCCGCCGAAGTCGGCGTTCCTGCGTCCGGCGCAGGAGCTGAAGGGGTTCGCCAAGGTCGCGCTGGAGCCCGGAGAGAGCCGGGAGGTGGAGATTCGCCTGAACGCGCGGAGCTTTGCGATCTACCATCCGGACAAACGGGAGTGGTTCGTCGAGCCGGGCCGCTACCTTCTCCGCCTCGGCGCGAGTTCACGGGACATTCGCCGGGAGATCGCGGTCGAACGCTGAACTCCTGACTGAAAGGCGCAGCCGGTCCGGAAAGGTCACGGCTGCGTTTTTTCTTCTGCGGGAGAGAATACGACCCGCAGCCAGCCGGAGGCGGGATCGTCGTCCGATTCAAAGGAGAGTTCGCCCACCCAGCTGCGCCGGTCTTCCGGCGGTGGGGGCAGGGTGGTGCGTCCCTCTTCCGCGAGATGGAGCAGTGTGCGCAGCGTCTCCGGCGGGCGGCCGGTGGTGTCGCGCAACTCCAGCTTCCCGACCTGTTCGCCCCGGCGGCGGATGGCCTGCACCACCTCCCACTGGCAGCTCAGCGTCGGTCCGTGCCGGCCGTCGCGGGTTCCTGCGGCGGCGTGGATCCGTATCGCAAGGAGCAGCGTCGTGACCAGCAGAAATCCGGCGGTCCAGCGGGCGACCCGTTTCCCCGGTTCTCCGGTCGATTCGATGCCGATCCAGACCAGCAGAAGCGCCGGGAGAACCATGAGCGCGGAAACGGGAAAACGAAGGGCCGCCGCGGCGAGAAGGAGGGCGATCCAGAGTGCCGACAGCAGGAGCGTCGTCCGGGGCGTGTCGAACTCCCGTCGGCAGAACAGGCGGAAAATTCCCGTCAACGCGAATCCGGCAAGCACGAGAGCGGCAACGATTCCGGCGGTTGCGGCGAGAAGGCTGTGATATTCCGGCAGCCAGTTTGTCGCGAACAGAGAGCCTCCGAGCAGCCGGAACCCGTCCGGGAAAACGTTCTCCGCGTTTTCCGGCGGAGTGAGCAGCAGCGGCGGAAGCGGAATCAGCACGCAGCCGGCGAAGAACCACAACCGCTTGCGGCGTCCGGAACTGCGCAGCAGCTCCGGCAGAACCAGTGCGGCGCAAAGCAGCAGGAGCGGAAGCCGGAATCCGGTGCCGTCCGGCATCCGGCAGAGGTGCCGGACGGCCGGTGATGCGAAGAGTAATGCCGCCGGGTAACGCCAGTCGAATCCCGCCGCGGTTCCGATTCTCCGGAGAGAAAAGAGAATCACCGCCGCGCAAAGCAGGCTCTGAAGCAGAACCTCACCGGTCGGATCGACGGTGAAGAGCAGCAGAAGCTGGGTGAGGCGAACGGCCCGGGGATCGAGGCCGGGAAGGTCGCCGCTGTAAAACACGTTGGCCTTGTCGGCGGCGAGCGCCGCAGCATGAATCTTCGCTTCGGCAGCCGACCACGGCACATCGCCGGGGAAGAGCAGCCAGAGCAGGAGCGCCCCCGCGACCAGCAGCGTCAGCGACTTCGGATGCGGAAGGGATTCCGGCAGCAGTGCCCGGAGTTCCGCCCGGCAAGGGCGCAGCGGCCACAGCGCCGCGAAGACGAGGAGTCCGAGCAGCAGAAGCGAACCTGGTTGTTTCAGACCCAAGAGCAGTGTGCCGAGTGAGAAGGAGGCCATGGGATACAGATCTTTCCACACCTCCGGATTCAGAAAATAGGTCCGGATTCCGTTGAGCGGAAAGAGCCGCATCCCCCCCTGAAAGAAGAGCTCCCAGGTCATGCCGTAGAGTGGATTGCGGAACTGTTCGGCCACCATCGGCGTCGCCGAAGCGATGGCGAGCATGTTAAAGCAGGAGAGGGCGGCGAGAGCCGGCAGCAGGAGACGGAAGAGGCGGTTTTGAGGCCGCCACGTCGCGGCGAGGAAAATCAGACACGGCACCAGCGGGATCAGGTAACGGGCCGTGGTGGTGGAGCCGCCGTGCCAGCCGTTGAATCCGGCGTTGATCCAGACTCCGGCGAGAAACGCGCCCGCGGCACACCATGCCGCCGCGCGGTCGCGGCGGAGCAGCTGGAGAAAGCCGGGAATCGCCGCCAGCAGCAGGGGGGAGGCGAGAAAGAGTCCGCGATAGGAGCCGAAGAGAAGTTTCAGGGCGATCAGGGGAGAGAAGGTTCCCAGCACGCCGCCGGTTTTTTCCGCTTCCAGAAACTGCGGATTGTTGAACATGGTCGCCGGGGTGAACGGGGCGCCGAAGCACCAGGCGTGGTATCCGGCGAAGAGGAGCAGCATCGGCATGCCGCCGGCGATGAATTTCCAGATGGTCTTCGGGGAGCGCAGCAGAAGATAGACCCCGAATGCCGCGGCCCCGGGCAGCGCGAGGTAGTCGGCGAGAACGGAGGCTCCGCACCAGAAGCCGCAGAAGAAGAGGTCGTATTTCCCGTTCCGGACCAGATGGAAGAGGGCGAAGATCAGCGTTGCTGCCGCCAGCGGGTGCCCCCACATCATCGTGCTGTAGGGCCAGAGCGGCGTCGCCAGAGCGGAGGCGAGCGCCCAGAAGGCCGCCCGTCGTTCGCCGTAGCCGAGGTGGAGGAGCGTCAGATAAAGCAGAACGGCGGCGACGGCGACCGGCAGGACCGAGACGAAGAGGTTGATCGCCCAGGCGTTGAACATATCCAGCCGGGGAGGAACGGCGCCGCGGTGGAATGGATACTCCAGCAGGTAGAGCGCCGCGTAGACCGGAATGCCGAGCAGACTTGCGCCCGGCGCCTTGTTGGAGTAGTAGTGGCCGTCGTGAAATGCCCAGTCGCCGGTGTTGACGGTCTTCTGCGCGTCAACCAGAAAGTGGTCGATCCGGAAGGAGAGAAAGTCCGGCGTACCCGGTTCGACGAAAGAGTAGATCATGTCGTAGCGGGCGTTCTGGTTCCAGCCGCCCTGCGCGTAGAACCAGCCGCAGCAGAGCAGGACGGCGAGAAAGATTGCGTTTGCCGGACGGCGGAAAAAATCAGGGAGTTTCACCGTTGCGGGAGCCTTTCATCAAGCCGCGCCGCTCGGGAGGAAGTTTTTTCCAGGGCAGCAGGTTCCAGCGGGCCAGCCGGTAGCGGAGACCGGCATGGAGACAGCCGAGGCCGTAGACGGCGCTGCGGCGGAAATTGATGCTCGATGCTTCCGGGAAGTACCGGGTGGGACAGCTCACTTCGGCGATGATGGCGCCGCTCCAGGCGATCTGGACGAGCATCTCATTGTCAAAGATGAAGTCGTCGGAGTTGCCGGAAAGATCGAGCGATTCGAGCAGTTCCCGGGAAAAGGCGCGGTACCCGGTATGGTATTCCGAGAGCTTGATGCCGAGAAAGCCGTTCTCGACCAGCGTGAGAAAGCGGTTGCTGATGTATTTATAGAGCGGCATTCCTCCGGCCAGGGCTCTGCCGCCGAGGATGCGCGAACCGAGCACACAATGGTAGAGGCCGCTGCCGATCATCGACGCCATTGCAGGAATCAGCAGCGGGGTATACTGGTAGTCGGGATGGACCATAATGATGATGTCGGCGCCGGCGTCGAGGGCGAGTTTGTAGCAGGTCTTCTGGTTGCCGCCGTAGCCGCGGTTCCGTTCGAGCCGGTGGAAGATGACTCCGTCGAGGGTGCGGGCGATGGCGGCGGTTTCGTCGCTGGAGGCGTCGTCCACCACCACCACCTGGTCGACGAAGGGCTGTGCGATCACCTCCCGGTAGGTGCGGAGCAGAGTTTCCGCCGCGTTGTAGGCGGGCATGACCACTACGGTTTTCTTGTTGTTGTACATGGAAGTGCTTTCGTATCCGGATTTTTTTCAAAAATAGCGCGACTTGCGCGCTTTTGCAACCGAAAGCCGGAAAAAGTCGCGGGAAAAGCTGTTCCCGTTTCTTTTTTCCGGCAAAGGGGGAGAAATTTGGGATTGCATTTCCGGGAAAGGGGCGCTATGTTACCTCATTCTCAACCAAACCGGGAAGGAGAGTATGAAACAGACACCTGAAACAGTAGTGCTGGTGAATTTCGGCTGTGAAGAGATCCAGAAATTCGCCCGCGCCATCCGGGACCGGCACATCTACACGATGGTCATGCCGTACACCGTTCCGGCGGAACGTGTGATGCAGGAAGCGCCGGTCGGGCTGATTCTCTGCGCCGATGCCGGAACTCCGGCCAGACCGGAGCTGCGGGCGAAGTTCGACGCCCTGAAGCTGCCGACGCTCGATCTTTGCGGCGGAGTGGCCGGAAAGGTCGATGAGGCGGTCGATTTCTGTCGTGCGAAGTGCGGCTGCACCGGCAGCTGGACCATGGAACGCTTCATTGAGGAGGCGATTGCGGACATCCGGAAACAGGTCGGCGACCAGAAGGTGGTGCTCGGTCTCTCCGGCGGCGTGGACTCCTCGGTGGTGGCGGCGCTGATTCACAAGGCGATCGGCAAACAGCTCACCTGCGTCTTCGTCAACCACGGACTGCTGCGCAAGAATGAGCCGGAGATGGTGCAGAAGATCTTCGCCCGCAATTTCGACATGAACCTCTGCTACATCGACGCCTCCGACCGCTTCCTCGACAAGCTCAAGGGCGTCGCCGATCCGGAGCAGAAGCGCAAGATCATCGGCAAGGAGTTCATCGACGTCTTTGCGGAAGCGGCGGCGAAGATTGACGCGCCGTTCCTCGGGCAGGGGACGATCTACCCGGACATTCTCGAAAGCATTCCTCTGGACGGCAATCCGAACGGCGTCATCAAGAGCCATCACAATGTCGGCGGCCTGCCGAAGAACATGAAGTTCAAGCTGGTCGAGCCGGTGGAACGGCTCTTCAAGGACGAGGTGCGCACGGTCGGGCGGATGCTCGGGCTGCCCTCCGAACTCATCGACCGCCATCCGTTCCCGGGGCCGTCGCTCGGCGTCCGCCACGTCGGACCGATCGAACGCAACACGCTGGCGATGCTGCGCGAAGCCGACGCGATCGTGACCGAGGAGCTGACCAGAGCCGGCTGGTACCACAAGACCTGGCAGACCTTCGCGATCTTCGTGCCGGTCAAGACGGTCGGAATTAAGGATGGCCACCGCTCCTACGAATATGTGATCGCGATCCGTTCGATCAACAGCGTGGACGCGGTGACCGCGCAGGTGGTACGTCTGCCGTGGGAGCTGCTCGAAACGATGATGTATCGAATCGTCCGCGAAGTGGACGGCGTGAACCGGGTGGTCTACGACATCACGGCGAAGCCGCCGGGCACGATCGAGTGGGAATAAGCCTGTACGGGGATTCCGTTACAGGCGGAAGCGGGGGCTTTTCCATGATGGGAGGCTCCCGTTTTTCATTTTTACTCTTCACGCGCGACAGGGACCGGTGGAGTCGCGGATATGCAGCAGGTTCGGCACCAGAATCGCTCCGCCGCCGGAACCTTTCCCGTGCATTCGCAGATGCAGTTCGTCGAGGGCCCGCCGGGCCAGCTCCTGATAGTCGAAATCGATCGTGGTCTGCGCCGGCGTGAGATAGCAGGAGATGCGGGGCAGTTCGAAGGTGACCAGTGAGACATCCTCCGGAATCCGATACCCTGCGTCCTGAATGATCTTCGCTGCCGGGATTCCCAGCGACTGATGGATCATGTGAATGGCGGTGAAGCCCTGCGACAGAACCGCCTTGATGCCGTCCTCCAGCGAAGTCTCCGAGAGGACGAACTGGAAGTTCCGCACCGAATCGCCCAGCTTGAGCCGGGCGGCTTCCCGCAGGAATTCCTCCTGTCCGCGCCGGTATTTCTCCTCTTCGGCGTCGACGAAATGGATTCGGGCGATCCGGCGGTGACCGAGCTGCTGCAGATGCTGCAGGACAATCCGGCTTCCGTCGCTGGAATCCGGATCGATGGAGCAGATTTTATCGAATGCGGTACCGTAGCTGTTGATCATGACCAGCGGCGTCGCCCGTTCCTCGACCCACTTTCTCGCCCAGCTCTTGTTGAAGATCAGGGAGACGGCGCCGTCGTAGAAGCAGTCGGGAATTTCATGGATATTCTGTTCGAAGACGGTGTGACAGACCCACTTCCGGGCGCAGGCGTTTTTCACCAGGGCATCCAGCATCAGCGGGCCGTACATGCCGCTGGTATCGCGGACGATCACAACGATCCGGACCTTGTGACGGTTCGCGGTGTTCCGATAGTTGAGCCGCTCGGCCGCCGCCAGCACCCGCGCCCGCACCTCCGGGGCGACGTTGGGTTTTCCGTTGAAAGCCCGCGACACCTGCGGACGGGAACAACCCGCTTCCCGCGCCAGATCCTGCATGGTGATTTTGTTCGTCACGATTCGGCCTCCCGGCAGATAAGGTGCCACAGGTGGGGCGACTTTTCAAGTCATTGTTCATTTTGTTTCAGTATTTTCCGGTCTGCGGCTCTTGTTTGTCCGGGGCTTTTACGGTATAATTATTGGCGTCAGAAACGGTTTCGAAGCAGAGGGCCGAGAATATCCACAACCAGACAAAGGAGAAAAATGAAAAATTTTTCTGAGAATTTCCAGGGCGCTGCGAGAAAGATCCGGCTTGCGGTCGGCGTGTTCCTGCTGAGCTGCATGGGACTTTCCGCCGCGGAACAGTATGTCGCGGACGGCGCGAAACTGTCGTTTGACCGGAAGAAGGGAGCGCTCGCACTTTCCCTGCCGGGGGCACCTTCGGAAATCACGGTAAAACAGTTGTGGGATATCCGCTTTTTCGATTCTGCGGCGATGGAGGCCAATCGGAAATCCTATCGGGAGTTCGGCGTCGGGTGCAGCCAGAATTATGTGGAAAGCAAAGATGCGCTACAACCCTGGCACGCCCGGTTGAAAAAATACGGCTTTGATTCGAAGAGCGGCTGTTTCCGGGCGGAATATGACTCCGACCGGGCCGGAATAGAGGTGCTGGTCAATCTTGCGGACGGCGCGGCGGAATTCCAGCTCAAGGTGACCAATCGTTCGGAGCAGCCGATCTCCATGATTTCGCTGTTTCCCGGAATGGCGTTTTCCCTGGGGGAGAATACGCTGACCGTGCCCCAGCCGGATTTCGTCGCTGCGGAGGCCGACGGCTGTACCCGGTGCTACTATTACAACAGCAACTACACCTGGAACGGGGTGCTGGTCACGTCGCCGGGCGGCGGCTGTTTCGCCTTCGACCTGATCCGGAATCTGGACGAACGCAACGACACCACCATCAACCACATCGACGGCGATAAAGAGACCGGCCGGAAACTGCGCTGGAGCAACGAATATCTCTGCTGGGTCAGAAAGGGGGAGACCCGCTCGACGCCGATTCTGCGGCTGAAGGCGTATCCCGGGCTGAGCGACTGGGCCGCCGCCTATGTGAAACACTCCTTCCCCTCGGGGCTCAAGACGCTCCGGGAGCGTTACTCTCCCGATCTCTTCGACCGGCTCAGTCACGCCTACTGGCTGCCCGCCGAGGGAAAGATCGCCGACCTGACTGCGCTGGTTTCCCGGATTCCCGGCCGGATCATGCTTCACAACGCTTATTACATGCATCCGCTCAAAGGGACGAAGCTGCGGCAGCAGCTGGATGCTTTTCCCAACCATTTTCCGGTCAATCCCTATTTCGGGAGCGACGATGAACTTGTCCGGCTGATCGGCCGGGTCGTCGACGCTGGAGGAATCTATGTACCGCGCACCTCTTTCTTTTACTGGGTGAAGGGGTCCGATTTCGCGTTGGGACACGATCTCTCCCGGTCCGCCGTCGTCCGGGTGGACGGGCGCCCGACCACTGCCCGCTGGGGCAATCTGCCGGGATATCTGATCTCGCCTTCGGACAAGACCGCAGCGTCATACCGCAATGCGATCCGGGAGAAGTTCCGTTCGATGGGGACCAACGGCTATTTTTCGAATGTGATCACTGCGGTTCAGCCGGGAGCCGTCCGCTACGATTTCCACCCGGATGCCCCGGCACCGGATCTGTTGTTCACCGAGATCGCGAAGATGTTCCGCGAGTGCGGCCGGGATCTGCCGCTCTTTTCGGAAGGTGGCAGCTTCTGGCAGCTCGCATTGCAGGCCGGTTTCTGCAACGACATGCGGGACAATCCGTACCGTTCCGATCTGCTCTACTTCGGCCAGCATCTGAAGAACGGCCGCCAGAACTGGGCGCCGGTTCTGATGCTTACTCACGAGTATATCATCAATCTGCCTCACAATCTCGGTACCAATGACGCGACCACTTCGATCCCCCGGCTGACCCATTCCCTGTTGAATGGTTTTCTGCTCAAAGGGGGGATCCTGCCGAAGCTGACGGTGAATAACATTCTCTGGCTGCGGACCGCCGCGATCTTCTCCGAGGAGATTTCGTCGCGGCTCATCGGGCGGCGACTGCTGGAATATCGCAGAAAAGATGGCGTGGCCACCGCCGACTACTCCGGGAGTGTGGTTACCGCAAACTACACCGATGAGGAGCTTCCGTACACGGCGGGAAAGAACCGGGGAAAGATCGCTCCGGAGGGATTTGGATTTCATAACTCCGCCGAGGGGGTCACCGCCGGATATTTTTCGGAGTGGAACGGTATCAGTTTTCCTGCCCCCGTGCTTCTTCTCGCTGCGGAAAAGGCGGAGGGAACCCGGCTTTACGCTCCGCTGGAAACGGCCCCGTTGAAGCTCGTCTGGAACGATGTTTCGTGTGAGATTCCCGCTTATCCCGCGATTCTGGAGCGGAAGGTGCGTGGAGTCACGCTTGCGAAGAACGGCTGTGTCGCGGACGCTCCGGGAAAAGGAACCGTTCCGCCCGAGGGCAGGGCTGGGGAAGCGAAACGTCCTGCCGGGAGCGGATATCCCGCTGCCGTGCCGCTTGCTGTCGACTGGAGTTCCGGTTCTCCGCTGCCGGAAAATCTGCACACTTCCGGACCGGTTGCACTCACAGAGGAAGGAATTCGGTTGAACGGGAAAAATGGCTGCGTTACGCTCCGGCTTCCGAATGGGTTGAGCAAGGCGCTTCACGCGGAACTGCTGGTTCGGTACGACCGCATGCCTTCCATACCCGACAAGCCGGGGACGACGCCCTTCTTCACGACACTCCGGAAACCGGGTGAGTATTTCTGGACCACGCGAACGGTGGAGTTCGGCTATCACCTCTTTTCGGATGAGTTCCGGGCGCACTGTGTGAGCGGCGGCAATCAGGACGGTTGGATCACCACCCGCGACTTCGTCATCAAACCGGGGCACTGGTACCATGTCGCGCTCACCGTCGGGAATGGAAAACAGACGCTGACCATCAACGGCAGATCCTGGAGCCGTCCCTTCGCCGGGGCGCTGAAGGAGACGTCACGAGAGTGGCAGATCGGTGATCCGTTTGCCGCCATGACCATTGGAATGATTCGCTTCGGCGGGGAATAAAACAGCGGAAAGGGCTCTTTATGAAGAAGAATTTTACCCTCATCGAACTCCTGGTCGTAATCGCAATCATCGCTATTCTTGCCGCGATGCTGCTGCCGGCTCTCAATCGGGCGAGGGAGCGGGCGCGGATGATCTCATGCGTTTCGAATCTGAAACAGTGCGGACAGGGATTGACCATGTATGCGAATGACTTCCGACAGGCCGTCATCATGAAATGGGGCTCCTATCGCTGGCCCTATTATCTGCTCACTGAGTACAAGGTCGATGCCAGCACGCGCGGGTATACGACAAAGTACATCGCATTGAATACTGCCCGCTGTCCTTCGGCGAGGCCGGAACCGGTGGTCGGAACGCGTGAGAATGTTCTCAACCGCGCTTACGGCGGCAACGTCTCGTTTGAGGCGGATGTGATGGATTTCTGCCGTCTGCCGATTCCCGCCGGACAGGCCGCGTATGAATACTGCGCTCTCGATCTGCCCCGGGTGCCGCAGGCGGAGCGGCGCAGCGGCAAGGACATCTTTCTGCTGATCGAATCATGCAATGCCGCAGAAACTGATTCCCCACGGCGGCAGTTCGCCGCCTGCGGCACCAACACGTCGAACTGGAATGTCAATCTCGCGCACTCCTCGCAGACCAATCTGCTGCGTTCCGACGGCCGGGTGGAGTCAGTGTCGCGGGTTGAGCTGAAAGGACGGTTCGGCTTCACCAAGGGGTTGATCAACGGAACCGGAGCGGCCATCACCTGGTGAGTGGCGGAGAGTCCGGGAATTCCGTTTCCGGCTGTTGCAATTCCCCTCCGGCGGAGTATATTAATGCCGGATTGAATGGATAACTGCCGGAGGAAAATCGAATGCGAGCCGGAGAATCGGTGGTCTGCCCTCATTGCGGGGAACGGACCGTGGTGAAGACGAAGACCGTCACCGACGGGTGGCGCGTCTCCGGAACCCGTTTTGTCTGTGTTCTCTGCGGCGGCGAACTCGGTTCTCCGGAAAAGGCGCAGGAGAAAGCCGATTCGTCGGCGAAACGCGCCGCGGACCGCTTTGCCTCGCTGCTCGGCGACGGCGCCGAAGCCGCGCCGAAGGCGGACCTTTCCCCGGATGAAAACTACGGCCGCTTCTGCCGGAACTGCGTGCACTTCATCGAACACCCGTTCCGGCCGCTCTGCGGCAGAGACGGCCGGGCCGCCGATCCGATGGGGGAGTGCGGCGAATTTGTAAAAAAAAGGTGAATCTTCCATGCCGGACTCCTGCTTCAAAAACAAGTCGGAACGGGCCGCCGCATTCGAGGCGGCCGATCTTTATGTGGTCATTTCGTCGGAATTCACCCTCGGGCGGCCGGTGATGGAGATCTTCGAAGCGGCCGCCTCCGCCGGAGTGACGCTGATCCAGCTCCGCGAGAAGGAGAAGGGCAAGAAGTTCCTGTACGATCTCGCGGTGGCCTGCCGCCCGGTGGCCAACCGGTACGGAATTCTGCTGATGATCGACGACCATGTCGATGTGGCGCTCGCCGCCGGAGCCGATGGAGTCCATCTCGGGCAGGAGGATCTGCCGATCGAAGCCGCGCGCGCGATTGCGTCCGAACTCTGGCTCGGGAACTCCACCCACAATCTGGAGGAGGCGCTCGCCGCGCGGCGAGCCGGGGCCGATTACATCAACATCGGTCCGATCTATCCGACCCGGACAAAAAGCGTCTCCTGCGGCGCACTCGGCGTGGAGGCGATCCGCCGCATCGCCCCGCAGGTGAATCTGCCCTTTTCGGTGATGGGCGGCATCAAGGCGGTGCAGATCCCCGAACTTCTGGCCGCGGGAGCCCGCCACATCGCGATGGTGACCGAGGTGACCCAGGCGCCGGATGTCGCCGCCAAGGTGCGCGAACTGCGCGCGCTCTTCCGGAACTGAGTTCGTATCGTCCCGAGATCATCCCGGGGAGGTGACGGAGCATGAAAATGCCGGATTCCCTCCCGCTCGTTCTTCCTGCGCCGGTGACGCCGTTTCCCGTTGCCGGTCAGGCCCCGCCTCCCGCAGCAGGCAACAGCCGTTTCCAACTTTCGGAATCTCCAGAAATATTTTTCTTCTGAAGCAGCCCATCGGGGGGGAAGTATAAAAAGGTGATATTTCAATAGGTAATGTAACATCACTGCAATTGCTTTTCTGTTCAATCCGGTCCATAATTAATATGACAATTGAGAAGACGGTCAGATCTGGAACGACATCTTGACTGTGGAAGGAAAATGGAATCGGAAAAGGAGGTTGCTTGGATGAGATTGGGGTGTAGCCTGTTCCCTGCGGCGGTGGCAGCTGCTTGTTGCGGTGGCGGCGGATGCCAAAGTGATTTTTTGGAGTCGGGGCCATTCGTTCTGCCCGTCAGGGATGGAATTTTTCCTGTTGTTGCGTCCGACAATCAGATGGGAGAATAGTTGAACATGAGAGACCGCCGGATTTTTACTCTTATCGAACTCCTCGTCGTGATCGCGATCATCGCAATTCTGGCAAGCATGCTTCTGCCGGCGCTCAACCGGGCGAGGGAGAGGGCCCGGGGAATCACCTGCCTGAACCGTCTGAAGCAGATCGGCACACTGGTGGGGCTCTATACCAACGACTACAAGGGCACCATCAACATCTGGGAGAAAAACGGGCCCCATTACTATGGACACCTGCTGTACTACTCGAATATGCTCGGCAATGTCGACGGCAAATCGATCGAGACCCTGACCTGTCCCGCTCTTGAAGTCAAAATGACCGATGACTGGGTATACACCGCTCTGGCGCAGCAATACGGTTCTCTCCATGCGGGGGTCGATCTGGATTATCAGAAGAACTTCAACAACGCATACAAGCTGGTGACGGTTTCCGAATCGGAGAAATACATGGTTTTGAATCTGCCCGGGCTCCGGCATGCCTCGAAGTTCCCGATCTGCTTCGATACCATCGATACGACCACCGGTCGTTCCGCGTTGCAGATGAATGACAAAAGCGGAAAAATCGGTTTCCATTTCCGCCACGGGGGGAGCGCCAATCTGCTCTATGCGGACGGCCATTCCGGAGGGAAAAATCCACGGGCGCTCTGGAATGAGTTTATCCGCAACAAGGCGCCGCTCAACGGCTTTTTGACCCACCCGCTGGTTTATCGACTGGACAATTACAAGCTCAATTATGTCTTCTGATCCATTCAGAGAATCGGAACATCAATGAAAATCATTGTATAAGGATCTTTTCTCATGCACCACGCCCGCTTGCGAACCGCATTGCAGAAGCTGCTCCTCTTCTGCTGGCTTCCCGCCTTTGGAGCTGCTCCGGAATTCACCCCGATGGAATCCTGCTTCTCCGGCTCCCCCGGCTCGATGCCGCAGGGATGGATAAACTTTAAGAATGCGGAATCCGGCACCGGACTCACCAATAATTTTCAGTGGGATGGACACCCGGTGTTTCGAATTGTTTCCGGTAAAGACACCGCGGTGATCCACTCCGGCACCTTTGAGTTCCCGTCCAAGGGGATCCTCCGCTTTTCCGTCTGGGCTCGCGCAACCGTCAACAACGCGAGAATCAAGCTGCTGATCGTCGGCGACAGCTACAGATCGTACCGGACCCGGGAGGCGATGTTGACCGAGACGTTTCAGCGCGTTACTGTCGAAATGCCGGTTCCTGTGAAGATCTTGAAGAGCAACACATTCTGGTTCCGGATCGACGCGCCCCCGACCGGAAACGATTTTCTGATCGCGAAGGTGAAAACGGAACTGCTCCCGCCGGTAGAGGTCGCCCGACAGACCGGAAACATTCTGACGAACGGCGAATTTCATTTCGGCGCCTCCGGATTCCAGCGGGAATATTACAATCGCATCGTTCTGGATAAAACGGCCCCGGTCTTTCAGGACAACCGTTGCGTTCTTGCCGGACCGTACTTTCTCTTCAGCGACGCCTTCACCTATCGACCCGGAACGGTTTATACGGCGGTGGCGCGGATGAAGCGCGCCGCGAAGGGAAAACCGGCCACTGCCCGTCTCATCCTGTTGCCGTTTCATTACAGGGGCTTCATTCAGAGAGAGTTCCCGCTTGAGGATGAGTACCGTACCTATGTGGTGCAGGGAGAGCTGCCTCCCTCGCGCTACAACCGGATGGCTCTGCGAGTGGATGCGCTTGACGGCACGGTGGAGATCAGCCGCCTGCAACTTGTGGAAGGTCCCCGGAAAGAGTTTCTGCCGCGTCCCTCCGTCGAACTGGGTGTCACCGGTAATATCAATTTTGACGCCGGAGACACCGGCGCGAAGCTGAATATTCGTCTGCTGCAGAATGAGACTCCCCGTGCGGACTTTCTGGCGGTGGAGGTTCGCGATGCATTCGGTAAAATTGTACGAAGTGAAAAGATTGCAGTCCCCGCGCAAAAGGAGTTCACTTTTCCGCTGGCGGTGGATACCTCGCTGCGAGGCGTATTCTTTGTCACTCTCTCATTCGGGGGCGACACTGCCAAAGCCCGCTACGCGGTCGTGAAAAAACTGAAGGGAAAAACTTTTTCGCAGAATATGCTCGCGGGTCATCTTCAGCCGCTTCAGAGTCCGGATCTCTCTCTCTTCGAGCGGTATCTGCCGATCTCTCCGAACATCAACCGTTTCTTCATGGAAGGAGGGAAAGAGGCGTTGCGACTGATGGAAACGGAACCATTCCGGAAACAGTACCGCACATTTCCGTTCAAGAACGTGATCTGCCTGAGATGGGAGGATCTGCACGAATCGGGATTCGACACCTGGCTCGAAAACAAATTGACTCCGGAACTGGAGAAAAAGATTCTGGCCAGATTGGAGCGTTTTGCCGGAATCGCGCGGGAATGCAACTTCTACGGAGTGGAGCTTTTCAATGAGCCCCATCTCTGGAAAGTTCGTTCCGGCAACAATATCGGTTCGGCATCCATGCCGCCGGAAAAGACCGCGCGACTGTACGCGAAGGCGTATCCGATTTTGAAGCAACATGCGCCGGAGCTCAAGGTGTTCGGACCGTGTACTCATTTTCAGGAGACACAGTATAATGAGCGGTTTCTGAAAGCGGGCGGCGCGGATCACATTGACGCCTTCACCTTCCATTCCTACAATGAGGATCCCGACTCAGACCATGTGGCCGAGCAGAATCTGGAACTCAAAAAACTGGTTGCCCGCTTCCGGCCGGATCTGCCGGTGATCAATACGGAGATCTATTACGGGGTGCGCGATCACAGTCAATCGGCAAGCGATGAAGAGAGTCGGCGTGCCTACTTCAAGAATTCTGAACTGGAACATGCCGCCGTCTACGCCGCGTTCTACGCGAATTCGGCGGCATCGGGGGTGCCTTTTTCCGCCTTCAGTCCATCCTGGCTCTGCGGCGGAGTTCCGAATACGCCGCAGCACTATGTGCTTGCTTCCGGTGCGGCGCTCAATGCGGCGATTGAACTTCTGGGGAATTGCGGAGAGGAGAGCAGGATTCTCCATCTGGACTCACAGATCCGCTGCTTCCTGTTCCCGCAGGCGCAGGGAGGGGCGGTGGCCACGTTGCGAGTCATTCCCTCCGGAAACTCAGTCGACATCCGGGCGCATCTGCCGGAAGGGATTCAGATTTACGATCTCTTTGGGAATCGTATCTCCTCCCGGAATGTGAAACTCTCTTCGGCGATCCACTACCTGAAGTTCGCTCCCGGAATGGACGCGGAAAAAATTCTGAACGATCTGCCGCTGGATGGGCTGCCGTTTCCGTTTGATGCATCTCTGACCATCTGGGATGTGAATACGCTGGCGGTGAAGGTTCGCAATCGCGGCAGAAAGCCCGGGGAGCTCTCGGTTCAGCTGAAGAAACTGCCGGAAAACTGGATTGCGAAGACTTCCATTTGCACGCAGAGGATCGCTCCTCAGGAGGAGAAGCTTTTTCTTTTCCCCATGCAGGAAATGCCATTGAACCGAGTCGGTGAACAGTCGGTGATTTTGGCTCTCCGGGCAGAGGGGGGACAGCAGGATTTTCTGCGCCGTCTGAATGCCTTTCCGGTCCGTTACAGTGCGGATTTCAAATTCCGGCCGCAGGATTATGCGTTTTATGGAGTGCGGAATCTCGGTCCGGACTGGCATCGGCGTCCCTGCCGGGGGGATGCCGATTGCTCCGCCCGCGTCGGCGCGCTCTGGAATGAACGTGGGCTGATGCTCTCCGTTGAAACGGAGGATGACCGTTTTGTTCCGCCGACGACCTATGGCGATGCCTACAAGCAGGATTCGTTGCAGATCTATTTTGATATGAAGAACGATTCCAGCCGGCGGGGGAGCAACGCGAACCGTTCCGACGATCTCACCTACCTGGTCGGTGAGCTGGCGGGGAAACCGCCGTTCGCCTTTCTCGAATTTGCGGAGGGAACCCGCTATATCGGCACAAACAACGCCACGACCGGTCTGGATTCCGCAGTTGAGGTTGGGGTTGCCCCCGGCAGGAACAAGGGGCGCCGCTATCGTATTTTCTTTCCCCGTGAAACATTGTATCAGGTGCCGTTCAAATCAGGAACCGTACTGGGATTTTCGATGCTGATCAACGATAATGACGGAGCGGGGCGAAAACAGGGGATCACCCTGACTCCGCCGGGGACGGAGCCTCACGGCAATCCGCAGCTGTTCCGGGACATGGTTCTGCTGCACTCCGGCGATGGCACGGAAAGTCGGAAATAGGTTGGAATGCTTCTGATGTCCAATACGATACCGTGAAATAAAACGCTCCCGCCGATTTTTCCGGGCAGGTGAATCGGCGGAGGATTTCCGAACCGGTAAATGAAGCGCCTGCAAGGACGCCGGGCGCGGATGGATTCCCGATCACCCTTCGGGAATCCTTTTGTTATATTGCTTCAGCGCAAAAAAACTACCGGCTGTGCCGGTATGTAGCCGAACAG
>OLGD01000175.1_pt1 | contig 131224 bp, 119 predicted proteins | sample 1605311 | NCBI WGS metagenome assembly OLGD01 (sample SAMEA3888917, study PRJEB22519) | human gut metagenome | biome: human gut; feature: human-associated habitat; material: faeces | place: Denmark | collected 2010 | reverse complement strand
TGCCTTGCCGTATGAGAGCGTTTTTCAGCTCCACAAGGCTATGTAATATCAGCGTTCTTTCGTGACTGTCTACATATAGATGTGTGGTTTGGTCTTTCATACGCTCGACCTCCTTGCATTTATATTGTACCGTAGGTTGATGTTAAGTTCCAATGTGCAATAGGCTTGTCCTACGCCACATCGGGAACAGCGGCGTAAATGTTGATTGTTCTAACGCTGCCACGCTTAACTACCGTCGGATGCTCGGAGAAGTCCACTTTGTTATTTTCACCGTACTTCAACACCTTGTCCGAGGTCTTTAAGCTATGTACCCAAAGCCCACGAAACGCAGAATTTTGAGCTGAATTTGCGCTGTGGAACATTTCCGATGCTTCTCTGGGCACGGAGGAGCTCGCCCATGTCGAAATGGTATCCGCCATCCTGTATCAGCTGACGCGGAATCTGCCGGCAGATGAGATCGCCGCAAGCCCCTTAGCCACGTACTTTGTGGATCACACGACCGGTGTCTATCCGATTGCGGCATCCGGCGTTCCCTTTGACGCGAAATATATCGGCGTCAAGGGTGATCCGATTGCCGACCTCAATGAGGATCTCGCCGCCGAACAGAAGGCGCGTGTAACCTATGATAATATTCTGCGCCTGTGCGATGATCCGGATGTGCGCGACCCCATCAAGTTCCTGCGTGAACGGGAGATTGTCCATTATCAGCGCTTTGCCGATGCTCTGCGCATCACGCAGGAGGGGCTTGACGGGCGTAATTTCTACGCCTGCAACCCTGCCTACGATACGGGCTGTGCCGTGCAGTCACCCGGCGGGCAGAGCGGCTGTCGCGGCGGATGTTCCGGCAGATAAACCGCGACCGGAACGATACCGACGGGTCCGTGCCATATTTACACGGCTTTTCGTCCCCCTTTCCGGCAGGAAAGGGGGCCTTCGGCGTGCGGGAGAAGGGAAGGGGACTTCTGCCGGGAAGCCCTTGTAAACCGCATAAGAGTAAAAAGTTTCCTTGACAGCGTGAAATATCCGTGGTACAATGTATGGGCAGGGGAACCTCGGAATAGTATTTCGCGCAGTGCGCGGCGGAATACTCCGAGGCTGCCCAAAACGAATCGGGAGGTATTCTTCATGAAAAAAGCTGTCCTGCTTGGTGACTCCATACGCCTGCTGGGGTACGGTACGCGCGTGCCTGCTCTGCTTGCTCCGGATATTGCCGTTTGGCAGTCCGAGGATAACGGGCGTTTCACATCCTATACACTGCGTACCTGCTTTGATTATAAGGCGGAGCTTGAAACGGCAGATGTTATCCATTGGAACAATGGACTGTGGGATATGTGTGACCTGTTCGGAGACGGACCGTTTACGCCGCTCCCCCTTTATACCGATGCGTTGGTGCGCATTGCCCGCATCCTGCAAGGCTACTGCCCGCGCGTCATTTTTGCCACCACCACGCCCCCGCGACCTGAAATGTGGGGGCATGATATAGAACGTGTCCGGGCGTACAACGCCGCCGCCGTCGCAGTCCTGCACTCGCTGGGGGTACAGATCAATGACCTGTACAGTCTCATTGCACCTGATATGCAGCACCTGATCCGCGACGATGATCTCATCCATCTGACGGATGCGGGCATTGAACTGACCGCCGCACAGGTTGCCCGTTCCGTGCGGGACGCCTTGGCGAAGTAGTCTGTTTTGCAATTTTTGCGATTTGCTCGGTTAAAGTTTGGGCTGAATCTGACGAAAAACGGATAAATAATCACTTTTTATGCAAACTCTATTGACATTCACTTGCAAATGCGATATAATAAACGTCATACGGCGCTCCGCATAGTGCGTGCGGCGCGGGCGTTTCCCACGAATTGCTGTCAACATCTGTCAACGGAGGTAACGATATGAACAGAGTATTCAATTTTTCGGCAGGTCCTTCCATGCTCCCCCTTCCCGTGTTGGAGCGCGCGGCGTCCGAATTGGTTTGCTATGGCACGTCCGGAATGTCTGTCATGGAGATGAGCCACCGCTCTCCGGACTATGAAGCCATTATAGAGAAGGCGCAGTCCGATCTGCGTCGGCTGATGAACATTCCTGACAACTATAAGGTGCTGTTCCTGCAGGGCGGGGCGTCTACGCAGTTTGCTGCCGTGCCCCTCAATCTGATCCGCCGTACCGGAAAAGCGGATTACCTTGTGTCGGGGCAGTTCTCCGGTAAGGCATTCAAGGAAGCGCAGAAGCTGGGGTATGACGTCGTGTGCGCCGCCACCACCAAGGATGCCAATTTCAGCTATGTCCCAACCGTCACGCGGGATATGATCCGTCCCGATGCCGCATACGTACACATGTGCTTCAATAATACCATCTACGGCACCAAATACGGCTACATTCCCGATACGGGAAGCATTCCGCTGGTTGCGGATATGTCTTCCTGTATTCTGTCAGAGCCGGTTGATGTGTCCCGCTTCGGCGTCATTTACGCCGGTGCGCAGAAGAACATGGCGCCCGCCGGCGTAACGGTCGTCATTGTCCGGGAGGATCTGCTGGGCTTTGCCGAGCCGGCGATGCCCACTATGCTGGAATGGAAAACCATGGCGGATAACGACTCCATGTACAACACGCCGCCCTGCTATACCATCTATATGCTGGGGCTTGTTGCGGACTGGCTGCTGTCCATCGGCGGGCTGGATGAAATGAAAGCACGCAATGAAAAAAAGGCGGCATTGCTCTACGGCTACCTGGACGGTCAGGACTACTACATTGCCCCGGTGCGGAAGGATTCCCGCTCCATGATGAACGTGACATTTGTCACGGGCAACGCGGATCTGGACAAGAAATTCGCCGCTGAGGCTTCCGCCGCCGGGTTGAAAAACCTCAAGGGGCATCGCTCGGTCGGCGGAATGCGTGCCTCCATTTACAATGCCATGCCATACGAGGGCGTGGAGGCGCTGGTCGCATTCATGAAGAAATTCGCTGCCGATAATCCCAAGGCGTGAGCGCACGGAGAAAGGGAACTGTCATGAAAAACATACTGCTTCTGAATAAGATTGCCAAGGTCGGAACCGACCGGCTCGACCCGGCGCTGTACGCAATCGGGACGGATTTTGATGCGCCGCACGGTATTATGGTGCGTTCGGCAAATATGCTGGAGATGGACTTCAACCCGGAGCTGCTCGCCATCGCGCGGGCGGGCGCCGGCGTCAACAACATTCCGCTGGACGCCTGCACAAAGGCAGGCGTTGTGGTGTTCAATACGCCCGGTGCCAATGCCAACGGCGTCAAGGAACTGGCGCTGTGCGCCCTGTTGCTTGCCTCCCGTGATATTGTGGACGGCATCGAGTGGGTCCGAACGCTGGCAGGCGACGAAAACGCCGCAAAAACGGTGGAGAAAGGCAAGTCCCGCTTTGCCGGAAACGAAATCAAAGGCAAGGTGCTGGGCGTTATCGGACTGGGTGCCATCGGCGGTATGGTTGCCAATGCAGCTGTGCGGCTGGGTATGGAGGTTATCGGCTGTGACCCGTACCTGAGTGTAGAGGGTGCATGGAATCTTGACCATCACATCTGCCGCGCCGCATCCTATGATGAAATCTACGCTTCTGCGGACTATATCACGCTCCACGTTCCCGCGACCGCCGATACCAAGGGCATGATCAATGCCGATGCCATTGCCGGGATGCGGGACGGCGTGAAGATTATCAATCTGTCCCGTGACTCACTGGTGGATTCTGACGCCATGAAGGAAGCGCTTGCGTCCGGCAAGGTGCATCGGTACGTGACCGATTTCGCTACACCGGACATGATAGGCGTCCCCGGCGCCATCCTGATTCCGCACCTGGGTGCCTCGACCGAAGAGTCGGAGGACAACTGTGCAGTCATGGCGGCAATGGAACTGGATGACTACCTGACCGACGGAAACATCAAGAACAGTGTCAACTTTCCTGCCGTATCCATGCCCCGTTCCGGCAGTGCCCGCATATGCGTCCTGCACGAGAATGTACCGGGCATGCTGAATCTGCTGACCGGCGTGCTCTCCGCCGCCGGGCTGAACATTGAGAATATGACCAACAAGTCGCGCGGGAACGCCGCCTACACCATGTTTGATATCACCGGCGCGGTTCCCGCAAATGTTGCGAACGACCTTGCCGCCCTGTCCGGTGTTGTGCGGGTGCGGGTGATCTGATCGTAACCGCCCGTGCTTTAGCCGTGTATTTATTACAATTCTTCGACAAATGTAAAATATTTTACATATGTGCAAGGTGATGATGGAGCATTTCCATCAATAGAAGAAGATTAGACTGGTTTGTTGGAAGGAGGTTAGAATATGTTGCCCCCCAAAAACAATAATTTTTTGATGTGGTGTGCAGGAATATCAGTTGCATTGATTTGCCTTGTGATTGTTCTTCCGACACTACTGTTTAAATTCTACCCGTATAGCATTGTCCTTACGATAGTATACGGAGCTGTGACAGTTTTGTTTACTTTACTGTACTTTAGACTACGGAAGAATTTGTACAAAATAATATCATTTATGCTTTATTCTGTCCCGGTAGTTACGTTGATTGTTGTTTTGATTTCGATACAGATCGGCTGGATTCCGTATCCATGAATCTAGAGTGTGTTTCTAAACATAATCGTTTGAAAGAAACCGAATAACATCTTGCAAAAATCGCTCGTGTCGTGTATAATATGATTACGACAAAGATAATCGAGGGGGGCGCAAAGATGGCAAGATGATACACCGATTTCTATCACTACAAAGAAAGGCATCTTGTTGAATGTTTTTTCGTGAAGATCAAAGATCATCGCAGAATCGCCATGCGCTTCGAAAAGCTCGTTTGCAGATTTCTCGCCTTCATTCATTTGGCGGCTGCACTGCTCTGGCTTGCATAATTTCGCCTGTTGATGAATTTGGAAACACACTCTAGAGGTATTGCAGTAAACATCCCCCATACCATCCGGTCAAGGACGGTATGGGGGATGTTTTATCGGCTGCGCACGACCGACACACGCCGGATGTCGTAATGCGCAAACAGGCGGATATGGGCGCGGGTGATTATTTCTCCGGAAACGGCGATGGGGATAGCAGGCGGACAGCTGACGGTCGGAGCCGCGCAGATGCGCCCCTCGGCGTCCTCAACGGATACCGTTTCGGCGGGCGCGAAAATCGCTTCACGCACCCGCATGGCTGTCTGTGCGGCAGGCAGGCGGCAGGAAAACGCGCCGTCAGCCGTCTGTGCGCCGGAACGCGGCAAGGGGCAGTCTCCGAGCACGCAGATCAGTCGGTCAAGCTCCTGCCCGGTGGTATCGACAGACGGCATCATGACAAGGTATTCCCGGTCCGCATATTCGCAGACAATGCCCTCGCGCCGCAGATTCTCGTTCAGCCTGGTGCCCGGCAGTCCGGACGGAGCACGCAGGGTCAGTTTCATGGGTTCCGTATCCTCCATATCCCAGCCGTTGGTGCGCAATGCTGCCCGTACTGCGGCAACCTGTCCTGCCCGTGCTGCAAGCGCATCGCGGAACCCGTCCGCCAGGTATCGGTTGCACAGATCCAGCGATGCCAGCAACAGGTAGGAGGGGCTGGTCGAACCGAACAAGGCCAGCGCATCCCGCGCACCGGCGGCGAACAGTGGCAGTGCCGTGCGGGAGACGTGCAGGTAGGCGGTTCCGGTCAGCGCAGGGAGCGTTTTATGCGCGGAATCACAGCACAAATCCGCCCCCAACGAGATGGGGTGCCTGTCCTCCGGGAGGAATCGCAGGTAGGCGCCGTGGGCGTTGTCCACAAGGAGAGGGACGCCCGCGGCATGGCAGACCTCGGCGATCTCGCGGACGGGGAGGAGATTGCCCAGATAGTCCGGCGATGTGACGTACACGGCAGCCGGCGGCTCCGGCGCTTCACGTAAAGCGTGCGCTATATCTGTTGCCGTGATGCGGCAGGCGCACAACGAATCCGTTTCCGCCGATACCAGCCAGCGAACATCCAGGTCGGTCAGAGCCAGCGCATAGAGAAAAGTCTTGTGCGCGTTGCGGGTGGCAAGGATATACGGATTCCGCGCGTGTGCGTCGCGGGCGTTCAGCGCCGCCAGGTACACCATAGCCCGGATGCACTGACTGGAGCCCTCCGTGGAGTACAGCGTAGCGCCGGTGCCGAACAGCCCTGCGGCATTCCGCTCGCTTTCCCCTATGATGCCGTCCGCCACATACAGTTCGTCCGCGCCGGGGATCTCGGTGATGTCCAGAGTCTCACAGCCAAGCAGTTCGCGCCCCTTGTGCCCCGGCATATGCAGACGGACGGGATTGCGCGCGGCGTAGTTCCGGATAAAATCAGCGATCGGCGTGTTCATAGTTCAGGCGTTATCCGGTGTCTCGGATGCAGTGCTTTCCCGATCCTGCTCCTCGGCAACCTTCATCATGATGGCGCACTCAATACGTTTGCGGAACAGTTCGCATCCCGGCTTATATACGCCGCGGATGGAGCCGGATGCATGGTAGGCATTGGCGGCACAGCCACCGGAGCAGTACAGCTTTGCCCAACAGTCGGCGCACTCAGGGCGCGCGTAGGCGTTGCAGGTGCGGAATTCCTCGCGCAGTTCCCGGTTGGTCACGCCGTCCCATATATTCCCGAGCCTGTATGCCTCCTCGCCGACGAACTGGTGGCAGGGATACAGATCTCCCCACGGCGTGACCGCCATGTATTCGGTTCCGGAACCGCAACCGGAAATGCGCTTGTAAATGCAGGGACCGGCGGTCAGGTCGATCATGTAGTGGTAGAAGGTGATCGGCTTGCCTGCGCGTTCGCGGCGAAGCATCTCCGTCGCAAGAAGCTCGTACTGCTGCTTGACTATCTCGATATCTGCCGGCGTCAGTGCCATGGGATCGTCCGGTGCGGCCACGACCGGCTCCATGCTCAGTTCCGTGAAACCGAGGTCAGCCATGTGCAGAACATCCTTTGTGAAATCGGGGTTGCGGTGCGTGAAGGTGCCGCGCATATAGTAGCCCTTGCCGCCCCGCGCGGCGATCAGCTTCTGAAATTTCGGCACAATGCGGTCATAGCTGCCGTGCCCGGCATAGTCCACGCGGGTTGCATCGTGAACCTCGCGACGCCCGTCCAGACTCAGCACCACGTTGCTCATTTCGCGGTTGGCGAACTCGATTACTTCGTCATTGATAAGCATCCCGTTGGTTGTCAGCGTGAAGCGGAAGTTCTTGTTGTGCTGTTTCTCGACCGAACGGGCGTAGGCAACGATCTGCTTGACGACCTCCCAGTTCATCAGCGGTTCGCCGCCGAAAAAATCGACCTCCAGGTTGTGCCGTGTCCCTGAGTTTTCAATCAGGAAGTCGATTGCCCGCTTGCCGACCTCCAGACTCATCAGCGCCCGCTCTCCGTGATATTTTCCCTGACTGGCAAAGCAATAGGAGCAGTTCAGATTGCACGTGTGCGCGACGTGCAGGCACAGCGCCTTGACTACATCGCCGGAGCGTTCCTTGAAAGTTCCTGCCATGGGCGCGAAGGTATCCGGCGTAAACAGCTGACCGTCAGCCTCCAGCGCGGCGATGTCATCGGCGCAGTCGCGCAGATCCGCCTCGGTTACATCCGGGCGGTCGGCGTACCGGCTCAGCATCTGCCGGATGAGTGTTTCACGGTCGGTGCTCTGCCATGCGGCAATCATATCATAGGCGACATCGTCCACTGCATGGACAGCACCGGAGCAGGTGTCCAGCACGATGTTGTAGCCGTTCAGTTTATACTGGTGTAGCATTTGAGCGTTCTCCTTACATTTTCCTTGCCTGTACAGACAGCCAAAAAAATGCCGCCCGTCCGGACGGCATTTTTTTGGCACCTGTCAGTTCTTCTTCGCCTTGGAAGCCTGATTTTCGCAGGACTGATTGGCAACGCCGCAGCTGGTCTTGCAGGCGGACTGGCAGGAGGTCTGGCACTCGCCGCAACCGCCGTTCTTGGCGCTCTGGCAGAGATTCCGCGTGTTCAGTGTCTTGATTCTCTTCATAACTTTGTGTCTCCGTTTCTTTGGGTATTCTTCAGATAATATGGGTTATCACAATCCACGGTCATTATACCACAGCGGGCATACCTTGTCAAGGGGGGGGAACAGAAAAATAAAGCAGAGTGCTCGCAGGCGTCTTCCCGGGCGGCGGCACTTCCGGCAAAGCGAAAAGCCGCCGGATAGTGTCAACTGTTCTTTCCGCAGAGTTTGTTATACAGCTTGCGGACGCCGCATTTCCAGCAAAGCAGCATTCCGGCAATCGCGCCGACCACTGCCTGCAGAATCTCAAACGGCAGTTTGTCGATGGCAGCGGCAGGTGTGCCGTAAATGAACGCTTTTCCAAAGGTGTAGCCGGCTACCATGATGACAGCGCCGAGACTGACGCCAATGCCGGACGCAAGTACCGGCTTTTTTTTCAGAACATAATGCGTGAACACCGATATTACGACCGCCTGCAGACCGTGCGTGACCAAAGACACGAACATGGGCAGGGGGTAGAAGATCATATCTCCCAGAAAGGCGCCGACGCCGCCGACCATGAACGCCGCCAGCGGATCCATGAGGATGGCAGCCGTGCAGATGATGATATCGTTCAGATAAAAATGCCCGCCCGGAACCGGCACGCTTGCCGGACACACGGCGATGTTCATTGCCATCAGAATGGCGGTGGTACACAGCCAGACGGTAGCCTGCCGCCCGGTTCTTCTTTCTCTCGTTTCTTTCATGTTGTTGATTCCTCCGTTCCGGAAAATTCACAAAATAGTACTTGCATTCCGTGATTGAATCTATTATAATCCGAAATGGTATTCTGTAAAGCACCAAAAATCTTTATTTTCATAATACCAGATACGTAAGAATCAAAAGGCACCTCTGAATATTCGGAAGTGCCGCCCGTGAGGTGTGTGCCATGTTTTTATACGACCTTGCCGGTGCGCCGGGACGCTCGCTGTACGACCGGCTGACCGGCTGTATACGCCGGGATATTCTGGAGGGACGGTTGCCCGCCGGGAGCCGCTTGCCCTCCAAGCGTTGCGCCGCCGCCGCATGGGGGATCAGCGTGGTGACGGTCATGGCGGCGTATGACCAGTTACTCGCGGAGGGGTATCTGGTATCCGAACAGCGCCGCGGCTACTATGTCGCCCAAGTGGAGCAGTGGGAGATGCATCCGGCGTCGGCTGTCCCGCCCCCTTTGGGTATAGCAGACTGCCCGGTGCCCGAACAAACCGAACAGCCGGACGATGTGATTGACCTGATCCAGAACCGCGTGCCGCCCGACCTGTTTCCCCTGTCGGTATGGAATCGCCTGTCCCGCCGTGTCTGGCGCGAGGAGGGGCAGGCACTGCTCCGCCGAACGGACTATAACGGGCTGCCCGCCCTGCGCGGTGCCATCCGGGACAGCCTGTACGAAAGTCGGGGCATCCGCGCCGAGGCGGAGGATATTTTGGTCAGTGCCGGAAACGAACAGCTCTACGCGACGCTGCTGACCTTTTTGGGACGGGAAAATGTGTTTGGTGTGGAGGATCCCGGCTATCCGCTGATCGCCCGTCTGTACGGGCAAAACGGTGCGCGTGTAGTGCCTTTGCCGCTTGATGCGGCAGGCGTTACGCCGGACGCACTGGAGACGGCAGGCGTGAATATCCTGCATATCTCGCCCAATCACCACTTCCCGACCGGTATCGTGATGCCGGTCGGGCGGCGGCAGGAACTGCTGGCGTGGCTGGCAGGTGCTTCCGATCGCTACATTATCGAGGACGATTATGACAGCGAGTTCCGCATGGAGGGACGCCCCATTCCGTCCCTGCAAAGCATGGACGGCACGGGGCGGGTGATCTACGTCAACACTTTTTCCAAGACGGTTGCGCCGTCGCTGCGGATCGGGTATGCAGTCCTGCCGCCGGACGTCAGCCGGGCGTACCGGGAACGGCTTGGTTTTCTGTCCTGTCCCGTATCGGTGCCGGAGCAGTATATTTTAGCGGCATTCATGACGGATGGCTCGCTGGCGCGGCACATCAGCAGAATGCGCACCCGGTGCCGCGGGGTACGGGACGCGTTGCTTGCCGCGCTTGCCGCCTCTCCGCTGGCAGAACGCTATACCGTGTCTGCGGCAGACGGCGGATTGCACTTCCTTCTGCATCTGCGCACGACTCTGTCGGATATTGCACTGTGTGCGGCATTGGCGGAGCGGGGGGTTCGGGTGCGCTCTCTGCGCGACTACTATGCCGTTCCTCCTGCGGCGGATACGCATACGCTGGTCATCAGCTACGCCGGATTGTCCGCAGACTGCGTGCAGGAATTGGTGCGCCGGCTGGATACTGTATAAGCTGCGTCGTGCCGGCTGTGGACACATTGTGTCCGTCTCGGTGCACGGCTTGTGTGCTGCCGGAGACGCGATTAACGGTTCATTTACTTTGAGAATTTACTTTTGAGAATTTACTCCCCGAAAAAGTTTCACACCCGTTGACAAAACGTGCTGTGTATGGTAGAATAATACGATGGATAATCGGCAGGAAGGGGGGAGCCGTATGGCGGACAGGGACAAGCGTTCGGACGCACAGCGTGAGCGTGACCGGGAACTGGATGACTTTTGGAATATTTCGCGGCTTCTGCCGGACAAGCCTCGGAGGCAGGCACCTTTGCCGCGCCGCAGTACCCCGCCGGGCGGCGTGGAAATCGAACTGCCCGTGCCGGAAAACGGCGCCAAACCGTTGCCTGCTGCGGATCCGGGAACGGCGGACATGTCCGCCCCGGTGCGGGACGTGCCGCTTCCGCCACACCCCGCAGATGGGGCAGACGCGGGCGGCAGCCTGCTTGGCAGGACGCACTATGTCCCGCCGCACACTGCAGGTGAAGAAAAAAACGGCACTCCGGAGCTTTCCTACGACGCCGATGGCGTGTTGCTCCATCGGGTGGAAGTGTATGTCTGGAGATCCGATTACCGCTATTTTGACCAGTTCGTGCAGGATGCTGCTGCTTATGCAGCCCGTCCCGCGCCGGCGGAGCAGCCAGCCCGTGAGCTGTTTTTCTCCTTTTTCCCGCAGTATGTACAGATGGGACGCCGCCAGGAGACGTGGTACCTTTGGTGGCGGGAGCAGGTGCGGCACGGCGTATTTCCGGACACGGACTATGCCTATATCCTGCTGTATGTCTTTGAGCTTATCAACCAGCCCCTGCCTCCCGTTGCGGAAGACAGGGGCGAGGCGGGGGCGGTCTGCCGTACCCTGGCTAGCGTCTGGATGGCGTACCGTCACCGCTACCCCCAGTTGGATCACTATATGTGCGAGTGGCTGTGCGATTTCTGCCTGATTCACAGGCTGGGCGTCCCGGCTGATATCCTGTCTCCCGCGCTGGACGATATTGTCCAGATCAGCCGCATGAAGGAATTCTATCTTTCCGCCGCCGTCGGAGGGAAGGGAACCGACGCGCCGGATCTTGCGGGGGCGCGCATCCTGCTCCGGCACTGTTGCCAGTACGATTACCGCAAGAGCAAGTTTGCGGGCGGGGAGAACGCCGCGCTGTTTGACCGGATTATCCCCGGCGCGGTTGCCGCGGTACTGCCGCTCCTGCTCAGGCGGGACGGAAAGCCGCCGCTGATAACCATGCAGGACTCTACGGTCACCCGCGATGCCTATACCGGTGCGCTGTGCGCCTACCGGAACAAGCGGCGACTGGTCGTATCCTACACCTCCTTTTCGCGCTCGCATGAACTGCGGTTCCTGATCGGGGATATGGTCAAGCATACCGAGAACCGCCTGCGCCGGTATATCGGCGTGCGTTCCCGGCTCTCGGTCATGACTCTGCCGGTGTGCGTCCGGGAAGCGCTGGATGCATACCTGGATCCGTTGCTTCCCGCGCCGGTGGCTGCACCAAAGCCCAAGGCGGAGCCGCCGCGTCCGGCGTATGAGGCGCTGTATGACCTGCCTGTCAAGCCGGTCTCGCAGGAGGATGCCGCGCGCATCGAGCAGGCATCCTGGGAAACCACCCGCATTCTGACCGAGGCGTTCGGGACAGCGGAAGAGACGGCAGAGGACGCACCTGATGTGCAGGAATCGGATGCCGCACCGCCGGCGGTAGACGAGTGTGCCACCGAAGCCACGGCAGCAGCCACGGCAGCAGCCACGGCAGTAGCCACGGCAGTAGCCGCGGCGAAAGCCGAGCCGGACGCTTTGCCGGCTGACGGTACCCCGCTGTTCCCGGGTGAACCGGAGCTTGCCGATTTTCTGCGCCTTGCCCTTGCCGGGGACGGTGCCGGACAGCGTGCGCTGGCGGCGCGGTTGCGCGTCCTGCCCGATGCGCTGGCGGACCGCATCAATGAATGGGCGGTCGGGAGCAATATAGGGGATATCATTCTGGAAGAGATGGACGGCGGGTATGCCGTCCTGGAGGACTACCGCACGGCGGTTACCGCGCTTCTGCAACCAGCATGAGTGAAAGGACTTGCCTATGAGTAATATGAATTCTGCCAATCAGATCAAGGTTCCCCGGCGCATTTTGGGGTCGCTTCTGTCCTCGGTGTCTGCCGGTGTGGTTCCCCGTGCGGGAGCGCCGTACATTGCCATCGGGCGTGCGGACGAAATAGCCGCACTGCTGTCCGATCTCGAGCAGATCGGCGAGGGCGGCGGCTCCATGCGCTTTCTCATCGGGCGGTACGGGAGCGGAAAGAGTTTCCTGATTCAACTCATCCGGGGCTATGCGCTGGAGCGCGATTTCCTGACCGCCGATGCCGATCTTTCCCCCGAGCGGCGGCTGTACGGCTCCGGCGGTTCCGGCGTGGCGACCTACCGCGAATTGATGAAAAACCTTGCCTCCAAGGCATCGCCGGACGGCGGCGCACTGCCCCGTATCATTGCCCGCTGGATCGGGCAGCTGCAGGACGACCTGACGCATGAGGGCGTCTCACCGGACAGCCCTGCCTTTGCTGAACAGCTGAACCGGAAGGTCGCGGACGTCATGCGGGAGTTGGAGTTTCTTGTCGGCGGATTTGATTTTTCCCGCGTTGTGACTGCCTACTACCGCGCCTATCTCTCTGACGGAGCCGATACGCAGAGCCGTATGAGCGCCTGCCTCCGGTGGTTACGGGGCGAGTATACAACCAAGACCGAGGCGAGAGCGGAGCTGGGCTTCCCGGTGTCGGTCATCATTGATGACGACAACTGGTACGACTTTTTGAAGCTGTGGGCGGCGCTGTCGCGGCGCATCGGTTATCGGGGACTCATGGTGTTTATTGACGAATGCGTCAATCTGTATAAGATTACCCACCGTGTCAGCCGCGAGAACAACTATGAGAAGATACTCTCCATGTTCAACGATACCCTGCAAGGACGTGCGCCGGGATTGGGTATCGTGTTCGGCGGAACCCCGCAGTTCCTGGAGGATACCCGCCGCGGTCTGTTCAGCTACGAGGCACTGCGATCGCGGCTGTGTGACAGTCGGTTTGCGCTGGACGGCTTCCGGAATCTTATCGGTCCCGTCATCCGGTTGCGGCGGCTGGCAGACGATGAACTGCTGGCACTTATCCGCCGCGTGACTCAACTGTATGCGCAGTATTACAATTGGGAGCCCCGCATCACGGACGAGGAACAGGTCGCGTTCCTGAACCTCTGCCTCTCACGGGCAGGGGCGGACAGCATGATCACCCCGCGCGAAATGCTCCGGGACTATATGACCGTGCTGAATATCCTCATGCAGAATCCGCAGGCGGCGTTTTCCGACGTGGTCGGCTCTGCCGTAACACTGAAACCGGCATCCGCTGACCCGGAGGACGCATGGGAGCCGACAACTGCCGAGACGGCACCCGGTGGGCAGAAGCCGTCCGGGCATGGCTTTGATCCAAACGATCTCAGCTTCTGAAAAACACATGGGAATCTCTGAATAATTTGCAGCCTCCATAAAGAAAAGAGAGGAGAACCTACTATGATACGCATTGATTTTACGGATACCGGCGCACGCATCAAGCCTCTGCACGGCATCGGACAGCCCCCCACACGCGGCAATGACTGCGGTATGTTCCACTACCTGACTGAGGCGGGGATCCCCTTCTCCCGCCTGCACGACGTCGGCGGCTACTTTGGCGGCGGCAGGTTTGTGGATATCCCCAATCTGTTCCCCGATCCGGACGCTGATCCCGCTGATCCCGCCTCGTACCGCTTTGGCTTTACCGACCTGCTGGTCACGGAGCTTATGAAGAGCGGAACCGAGCCGTTCTTCCGACTGGGCGTGACCATTGAGAATGAGTGGGCAGTGTACGCGGCACGTATCTGGCCGCCGCGTGATTCGCTCGCGTGGGCAAAGATATGCGAGGGCGTCATCCGGCACTATACCGAGGGCTGGGCGGACGGCTTCCACTATCCCATCCGCTACTGGGAGATCTGGAACGAGCCGGACAATGTCCCCGATCCGATGGAGAACCCCATGTGGCGCGGGAGCGCGGAGCAGTTCTTTGAGCTGTACGCCACCGCATCGACTTATCTGAAGGAGAAGTTCCCGCATCTGAAGATCGGTGGGTACGGTTCCTGCGGCTTCTACGGCGTCACGGGCGGGAATGTCCCCACCTATGCCGCTACCAGCCCCCGCTTTGACTACTTCCGTACATTCTTTGACGATTTCCTTGCCTATGTCAAGGCGCACAACTGCCCGTTGGATTTCTTCTCGTGGCACAGTTACGATTCGGTCCCCTCAACCGGAATGTTTGCCGCCTATGCGCGGCACCGGCTGGATGCCGAGGGCTTTACCGAGACCGAGACCACCTGCGATGAGTGGAACTGCAACCCCACTCTGCGGGGTACCCGGATGCATGCGGCGCTGTGCACCGCCATGTTTGCCGAACTGCAGCACGCACCGGTGGACAGTGCCATGTTTTATGACGGTCGGTGCGGGGTGAGTATGTTCAGCAGCCTGTTCAACCCGCTGACCGAGGCGCCGTTTCCGGCATACTATGCGTTCCTTGCATTCAATGTCCTGTATCGGCTTGGACAGGAGGTCGCAGTGTATACGGAGCAGATGGGGGAAGCCGGGCAGGCGGATGCCGCTCTGCGTGTGCTTGCCGCACGCGGAGAGAAGGACGGCGCGGCGCGTGGCGCGGTGCTGATCTGCAACCCGACGGGTACGTCCCTGCCCCTGGAGCTTAACGCAAACGGCAGGCTGACTTCCTGCTCTGTTCTGACCGAAGAGGGTCTTGCCGAGATTCCCCTGCCTGCCGAATTGGAATCCGGAGCCGTACTTCTGGCGGAGTACGCACTGTGAGCGGCGCGCCGGAGCGCCCGGATGGGGGAGTGTCTGTCGCCGACCGTATATTTGAGCGCTTTCCGGCGTTTGTCCGGGAGTATATCTACGCGCACGGGTGGGAATCGCTTCGGGCGGTGCAGGTGGCGGCGGCGCAGACACTGTTCCTGACCGACCACCACCTGTTGCTGACGTCCTCCACTGCCAGCGGAAAGACCGAGGCGGCATTCTTTCCCATCCTGTCCGCCCTGTACGAGCGACCGCCGCAGACGGTGGGGGCGTTGTATATCGCGCCGCTCAAAAGCCTGATCAACGACCAGTTTTACCGACTGGACGAGTTGCTGGATCTGAGCGGCATCCCGGTGACGCGTTGGCATGGTGATGTTGCCATGTCGCATAAGAAGCGCCTCCTGGACAGACCTGCCGGTATCCTGCAGATTACGCCGGAGTCGCTGGAGGCGATGCTGATCAATCGCTCCAACGACATTGTACGGCTGTTCGGCGAACTGCGCTTCGTGGTCATCGACGAGATTCACACGCTGACAGGAACCGACCGGGGCAACCAGATTATCTGCCAGCTTGCCCGCATCGGGCATCTGATCGGGCGTGAGCCGCGCCGCATCGGGTTGTCCGCCACCATCGGCGACCCATCGCTGGCGGCGGCGTGGCTGGCTGGCGGCACGCAGACGCCGGTGGATATCCCGCGCTTTGAGGAGGGAAAGATCCGATGGCGGTTGGGACTGGAGCATTTCTACATTCAGAACACGGGCAAGGATCAGAGCACAGACCCCGGCGCGGGGGAGAGCGCAGATCCGGAAGGGGAACCTGCCGATCCGGCTGACCGCATGGGGCAGGCGACCGCTGCGGCGATTGCCGATGCAATGGCGCAGGCGACGGCAGAGCGCGCTACCCGGGCGGGACTTGACGCGGGGTACGAGTATATGTACGACTGCGTGAAGGACAAGAAATCGCTGGTGTTTGCCAATTCCCGCGAGGAGACCGAGTACCTGTGCGCTACCTTCCGGCAGATCGCGCGGGAGCGCTCCGAACCGGACGTGTTCCTGATCCACCACGGCAATCTGTCTGCCTCCATCCGTGAGGAGGCGGAAGCCAAGATGAAGGATGAGGAAATCTTCGCCGTCACTTGCGCGACCGTCACCATGGAGTTGGGCATTGACATCGGGCGGCTGGAGCGCGTCCTGCAAAGTCAGGCGCCCAATTCCGTCACCAGCTTTTTGCAACGGCTGGGACGGTCCGGGCGTCGTGGGGCTACTCCGGAGATGATGATGGTGTTCCGCGAGGAGGATCCCCTGCCCAATACGCCACTCCCACAGCTGATTCCGTGGGAGCTTTTGCGCGGCATAGCCATTATCCAGTTGTATATCGAGGAACGCTTTATCGAGCCGCCCGCACGCCGGATCATGCCCATGAGCCTCCTGTTCCATCAGACACTGAGTATGCTAGCCGCTTCCGGTGAGCTGACGCCACGGCGTCTGGCGGAGCGCGTGCTGTCGCTCCCGCCGTTTGCCGCCGTGACAAAGGAGGACTACCGCACACTGCTCGTGTCCATGCTGGAGCATGAATACCTGCAGATGACGGAGGAGAAAGGGCTGATTGTCGGACTGGCAGGGGAGCGCCTGCTCAAGTCCTTCAAATTCTATGCCGTTTTCAAGGATTCGGAGGACTACACTGTCCGCGCCGGTTCTGACGAGATCGGGACCATCACGACGCCGCCCCCGGTCGGCGACCGGTTTGCACTTGCCGGGCGCGTCTGGGAGGTGGAGGAACTGGACGTTCAGCGTAAGCTGATATACGTCCGGCAGGTGGACGGTAAAATGGAGGTCTCGTGGCCGGGCGATTTCGGCGAGATCAACACCCGGATACTGGAGCGGATGCGCCGCGTGCTTGCCGAGGATACGGTCTATCCGTACCTCAAGCCCAATGCCCGCCACCGGCTGGAGGTAGCGCGGCACGTTGCCCGCAACACCGGTATGACAGGGGAGGGCAGTCACTGCCTTCTGCCGCTGGGCGGGTACAGCTGGTGCCTGTTCCCGTGGCTGGGGACGCGCTCCTTCCGTACCCTGCGAAAATTCCTGCAACGCTGCGGCGGGGAATTCCGCATCAGCAATCTGGAATTTGAGGGCTGTTACTATATGACCTTCCGCATGGAACGCGGGAATGACTATGAGCTTATCTCCGCGCTGGACCGTATTGCGTCTACACAAGGCATCGACTGCGAGGCACTGGTGCAGACCGGGGAACTGCCTGTCTTTGAAAAATACGACGAGTACGTTCCCGGTGAGCTGTTGCGGCGCGCCTATGCCGCAGACCGTCTCCGCGCGGATGAGGTAATCCACCGTCTGCATGAGATGGCGGAGGAGTATTGAGGAACCCCTGATGATCCCTTCCGAGGGAGTCTCTGCGCTTTCCGCCGGCTGACCGCGCGGGAAGTGTCCGGAGCTTTCCTACACATTCAATCACAAAGGATGAAACGCCGATATGGGTATTAACGAAGTATTCGAGCTTCTGGGCGGACTTGCCTTGTTCCTTTTCGGAATGAACGTCATGAGCCACGCGCTGGAGCGCTTCGCCGGCAACCAGATGAAGACCATTTTCAGTAAACTGACTTCCAATAAGTTCAAGGGCTTCCTGCTCGGGCTGGTCGTGACTGCCCTGATACAGTCCTCCTCCGCCACGACGGTCATGGTCGTCGGATTCGTCAACTCCGGCATCATGACGCTGTCGCAGTCGGTCGGCATCATCATGGGTGCCAACGTGGGGGCTGCCGTCACGCCGCTTTTGCTTTCCCTGTCTCTGCTGGGTGACGGGGGCGGCAGTATCAACGTTGTGACCATTCTCTCGGCGGTGCTGGGTGTTGCGGGCGTACTGCAGTACTGCTTCCTCAAGGGGAACAGCCGCCGGAAGAATCTGGGACTCATCATGATCGGGTTTGCGGTGCTGATGTACGGCATGGATATCATGGCGGGTACCGTGGACGGTCTGCGGGACAACCCGCAGTTTACCCAGATCCTGACCATGTTCCAGAATCCGTTCATGGGCGTGCTGGTCGGAACCGTCATCACAGCCGTGATCCAATCCTCCGGCGCCTCCATCGGTATCCTGCAGGCGCTGACGGTGACGGGGTCTGTCAGCTATGCGCTGGCTATCCCGATCCTGATGGGGCAGAATATCGGTACCTGTATCAGCGCAACGCTGTCTGCCATCGGCGCCTCCAAGGACGGCAAGCGTGCTTCGGTCATCCATACGGCTTTCAACGTCGTCAGTATGCTGGTGGTCGGCACGATATACTGCGTGGTGTACTATTGCTTTAACCGCGGCGCGGTGGGCGAATTCCTGTCCGTCCGCGCGTCGGCATTGGATATTGCCGTCATCAACATCATTTACAAGCTGATTTCGGTTGCCCTCCTGATGCCGGTTTCCCGTATCTTTGAAAAGATCGCCTGTCTGGTGATCCGGGACGGACGCACCTACAGCCAGACCGAAATGCTGGACGAGCGTCTCCTGTCCACTGCCGCCGTGGCGGTTCAGCGGGCGGATGATGTCATCGGCACCATGTCGGGCATCGCATTTGAATCCACCAAAATGGCATTGCGCCTGCTGGAAAAGTATGACCGGAAGCAGGTGGCGAGCATTGAACAGATGGAGGAGCAGGTTGACCAGTACGAGGATCAGCTCGGCTCCTATCTGGTCAAGCTCAGCGCGCAGGAGCTGAGCACCCAGGATGCGCAGGAGGTTACCAAGCTGCTGCACGTGCTGAGTGATATTGAGCGTATTTCGGATCATGCCGTCGGCATTGCCGCCTCCGCCACTGAAATGGACGAGAAGAAGCTGTGCTTCTCGGACGAGGCAAAAGCCGAGCTGAAGGTCATGAGCAATGCCCTGTGCGAGATACTGGATCTGACAACCAAGGCGTTGCTGTTCGGCGATATGCGGGCGGCAACGCACGTAGAACCGCTGGAGGAGGTCATCGACCATCTGCGTGATACGATCAAGGATAATCATATCCGCCGCCTGCAGAATTCACGCTGTACCATTGAACTGGGCTTTGTGCTGTCCGACCTGCTCACTACGCTGGAGCGTATCTCGGATCATTGCTCAAACATCGCCGGGTGCGTCATCGAGGTCGCGCACAACTGTCTGGATCTGCACGACTATCTGGGACGTGTCAAGAAGAGCGGCGAGGATTTCGATGCCTATTATGCCATGTACCTCAACCGCTATCAGCTGCCCACCCCGGAGGACGACGTGCCGCCCCCGACTGAGGGTGATGCGCCTGCGACGTAAGTTTGCCTGAGAAAGGATCGGAACATAGCCATGAAAACATACCGTTGGAGAATCCCGGACGGGGATGCGGAGCATACGGTCAGCTGTGCGCTGTTCCGCCTGCGGGGCAAACTGCGGGTTGCTGTGGACGGGGATGAATTCGACCTGCCTGCAGGGCTGTTCGGGCTGTCTGTCGCCAGACGCGAAAAGCTGTTGCTGGGTGATCAGAAGGCACTGTTGGTGCTGGATCGCGCCGGGCATGCCAGCCTTGCCGTGGAGGGAGAGCAGATCCCGCCGGAGGCGTAAAGGCGGCTGTCGTCCGTCGTTCCGCCTTCCGGGTACCGCAAGCGCATTACGCGAGTGAAGAAAGGAGCCGCGCATGGGAGATTTTGTCCACCTGCACCTGCACAGTGAATACAGTCTGCTGGACGGTGCCTGCCGCATCCGGGATATTCCCGCGCGGGCCAGGGCGTGCGGACACGATGCCGTTGCCCTGACCGATCACGGCGTGCTTTACGGCGCCGTTGCCTTTTACGATGCCTGCCGTAAGGCAGGTGTCAAGCCTATCATGGGCTGTGAGGTGTACGTTGCCCCGCGTTCCCGCTTTGACAAAACCGGCGCCGGACGGGAGGAGACCTATTCGCACTTGGTTCTGCTATGCGAGAACATGACCGGCTGGCGCAACCTGATGACACTGTCCTCCCTGTCCTTTACCGAAGGCTTTTACGGCAAACCGCGCGTCGATACGGAACTGCTCCGCAAACACCACGAGGGGTTGATTGCGCTGTCTGCCTGCCTTTCCGGCGAGATACCCCGCCGCCTGTGTGCCGGGGATTATTCCGGTGCGGTCGAGGCAGCGCGGCAGATGGCGGACATATTCGGTCCCGATCACTTTTGCATCGAGATCCAGAACCACCGCCTGCCGGAGGAAAAGCAGATTCTGCCCCAGCTGGTGCGTCTGGCACGGGAGCTGGAGCTGCCGTTGGTCGCCACCAACGACTGCCATTACCTGCGCAGGGAGGATGCGGGTATGCAGGAGATCCTGACCTGCATCGCTACCAACCGCACACTGCAGGACGGCGGGCGCATCGGTTTCGCCACGGACGAATTCTACTATAAAACCACGGCGGAGATGCAGGCTTTGTTCTCCGCTTTTCCGGAGGCACTGGAGAATACGGTAAAGATTGCCGCGCGGTGCTCGGTCGAGTTGGATTTTTCGCATACCTATCTGCCGCGCTTTCCCTGCCCGGACGGACAGAGCGCCGGGGAGTACCTGCGCAGCCTGACGTATGCGGGCTTTGCGCGGCGGGTGGCAGCCGGGGAGATCCGCTTCACCGGACGTCACCCGGAGGAGGAGTACCGCACACGGCTGGAGTATGAGCTGTCTGTCATCGGAAACATGGGGTATGATGACTATTACCTCATTGTCTGGGACTACGTGAATTTCGCCAAATCGCAGGATATTCCCGTCGGACCGGGGCGCGGCTCCGGCGCCGGCAGTCTGGTTGCGTACTGTGTCGGCATCACCGAGGTGGATTCCATCGCGTTTGAACTGCTGTTCGAGCGCTTTCTCAATCCGGAGCGCGTCAGTATGCCCGACTTTGACGTGGACTTCTGCTATAACCGCCGCGACGAGGTCATCGACTATGTCGCACGCCGCTACGGGCGGGAGCGCGTCTCGCAGATCATCACGTTCGGTACACTGGCTGCCCGCGCGGCGATCCGCGATGTCGGACGCGCCATGGGGATGGCATACCGTGACGTGGATACGGTTGCCCGCGCCGTGCCGCATGAGCTGGGCATTACGCTCCCGGAGGCGTTGCGCCTGCCTGATCTCAAGACACTGTACGACGGTTCCGAACAGGTCAGGCGGCTGGTGGATACCGCTATTGCGCTGGAAGGGATGCCGCGCAATATATCCATTCACGCGGCGGGCGTGGTCATCACGGAGCGCCCGGTGGCGGAGTATGTGCCGCTGGCAGTGTCCGGCGGAACGGTGGTCACGCAGTTTGACATGGATACCGTGGCGCGGCTGGGTGTTCTGAAATTCGACTTTCTTGCCCTGCGCTACCTGACTATCCTGCACGATGCCGAGGTACAGATCCGCGAGTCGGATCCGGACTTTTCCGTGGAACGTCTTCCGCTGGACGACTCCGCCGTTTACGACCTGCTGGGGCGCGGTGCGACCTCCGGCGTGTTCCAGCTGGAGTCCGGCGGCATGAAGCAGATGCTGACCTCTCTGCGCCCCCGTAGCATCGGGGACATTGAGGCGGCGATTGCGCTCTACCGCCCCGGTCCTATGGAGTCCATCCCCACCTATATTGCAAACCGGCAGGATCCGGCGCGTATCACGTATCCTTCGCCGCTGTTGGAACCGGTGCTGGCAGAGACCTTCGGCGTTACGGTCTATCAGGAGCAGGTCATGAGCATATTCCGGGTTCTGGCAGGCTATACGCTGGGGCACGCGGACATCGTGCGCCGCGCTATGGCAAAGAAAAAAGCGTCGGTGCTGGAGGCGGAACGCGGCAGCTTTATCGCGGGCGCCTCGGCGCACGGTATGACGGCGGAGGCGGCAGAGAAGCTGTTCGATGACCTCGGCAGTTTCGCGGATTACGCCTTCAACAAGTCCCATGCCGCCGCTTACTCGCTGATTTCCTACCGCACTGCCTATCTCAAGGCGCACTATCCCGGTGCCTACTTTGCGGCGCTTTTGACTTCGGTGCTGGGCAATCAGCCCAAAATGGCGGAGTATACTGCGGAAGCCGCCCGGTACGGTATCCGCGTTCTGCCGCCGGATATCAATGAAAGTGAAATGAATTTCCACGCCGTGACCGACAGGGACGGTTGCCGTATCCGCTACGGATTGCTTGCGCTCCGAAACGTCGGCGAGGGTATGCTGCGTGCCGCACTCCGCGAGCGGGACAGCGGCGGGAAATACCGTTCGTTTGACGATTTCCTGAACCGGCAGGCAGGCGGCGACCTGAACAAGCGGCAGATCGAGGCGCTTATCAAGTCCGGTGCCTTTGACTGCTTCCCGACCCACCGGGCGCAGATGCTGGCGGTTTATGAATCCATGCTTGACCGTAAGGCAGAGCGAAACCGCGCCAATCTGGAGGGGCAGATGGATATGTTCTCGCTCGGTCCCGGCACCGCTCCCGCCGATACGGGAACGGTCTATCCACAGGTCAGACCATTTACCACACGGGAAAGGCTGTTACAGGAGCGGGAGGCATCCGGAATGTTTTTCTCCGGGCAGCTGCTGGACGATTATTCCCGGTGTGTCGGATCGCTGTCTGTTATGCCTATTCTCAGGCTGGCGCCGCCTGCCGACGCAGAGGGGGCGGACGGCGAGCAGGACGAGGATATGTCGGAAGCAGCCGATGCTGCGTCCGAGTCGCCGCTGACCGACCGGGCGCGCGTCCGTGCGGCAGGCATTGTAACCGCCGTAACGGTCAAAACCACGAAAAACGAGGAAAAAATGGCATTTTTCCAGTTGGAAGATTCCACGGGGACAGTGGAATGTCTGGTATTCCCGCGCCTGTATGGGCAGGTCGCGGGACTTCTGCAAACCGACGCCACGCTGTTTGTGGAAGGCAATCTCTCGGTGCGGGAGGATGAGCCGAACAAGATACTTGTGTCCTCGGTCGCGGAGTTGGTGGAGAACAGCCGCTTTGTGCCGCCGCCCGCTGCCCGACAGGATGTCCGCCCGGCAGAGCGCTCCGCGCCCGCAGCGGAATCCGGTTCCAGCTATGGCTTCAATCCCTACCTGACGTCAGACGATATGTCCGCACCGGAGCCGGAGTCGGTCGCTCCCGCGCCGAATGTGCCACACGCGGCAGATCCGGCACTGCAGGAGCGTCAGCCGACTGCGGCACCCCCGCGGAGACTGTATCTCCGCGTCCCGGATATGCAGTGTGAGGCTTTCCGGCAGGTGCAGAATCTTGCCGCCATCTTCTGCGACGGTCAGACCGCCCTGTTCTATTATGACGGAAGTACCGGCACCTACTCGCCCTGCCAGGGAACGGTCGCGGCAACGCCCTTTGTACTGTCCCGTCTGGAGCGGATACTGGGCGAGGAGAATGTGGTGGCGAAATAAGAATGCGACGGCAGTCAGATTCACAAAGGCAACCGGACTGCTGGCTGAACTGTCACAAAAAACTATTCCGGCACGCGATTTTTCGGTGGCACGACCATTGACAGCACGGGCAATTTCGGATATAATATACAGGCTTGCGCAGACCGACGCAAAGATAAAAACTGGTACCAAGAAAGGATATTCGCCCCCATGGCAGACATAAAGCAGGAGATTCAGAGACGTCGCACTTTCGCCATCATTTCCCACCCGGACGCGGGCAAGACTACATTGACCGAGAAATTCCTGCTGTACGGAGGCGCAATCCAGTCCGCCGGCGCTGTCAAGGGCAAGTCCAGCGACCGCCACGCAACCTCGGACTGGATGGAGATCGAGAAAAAAAGAGGTATCTCGGTTACATCCTCCGTACTGCAGTTTGAGTACGGCGGGTACTGCATCAACATTCTGGACACGCCCGGACACCAGGACTTTTCCGAGGACACCTACCGGACGCTGATGGCGGCAGACAGCGCGGTCATGGTCATCGACGGTGCAAAAGGCATCGAGCCCCAGACGCGCAAGCTGTTCAAGGTGTGCGCCATGCGGCATATTCCCATTTTCACGTTTATCAACAAGATGGACCGTGAGGCGCGGGATCCCTTTGACCTTGTGGACGAGCTGGAGAAGGAGTTCGGCATCGGCACCTATGCCGTCAACTGGCCCATCGGGTGCGGCGCGGGCTTCAAGGGTGTGTATGAGCGTGACCGGCGGAGCATTCTTGCTTTTGATGAATTTCACGCCGGCCGCCGCCGCATAGAGGGCGTGGAGTGTGACATTTCCGACACCGAAAGAATGGATTCCCTCATCGGTTCCTATGCCCGCGAGGAGCTGGTCAGTCAGATAGAACTGCTGGACGGTGCGTCCTTTGATTTCGACCTGCAAAAGGTACGGACGGGGCGGCTCAGCCCGGTGTTTTTCGGCTCTGCACTCAACAATTTCGGCGTGGAGGCATTCCTGCAGCGCTTTCTGGAGATGACCACGCCGCCGCTGGAGCACATCAGCGGGGACGAAATCATTTCGCCGTTTGACGAGCGGTTTTCCGCCTTCGTGTTCAAGATTCAGGCGAACATGAACAAGGCGCACCGCGACCGGATTGCCTTCCTGCGTATTTGCTCCGGGCAGTTTGAGCGCGGGCGCGAGTACTGGCACGTGCAGGCAGATCGCCCGGTCAAGCTCTCACAGCCCCAGCAGATGATGGCACAGGAGCGGGAGATCGTGGACACCGCCTACGCCGGGGATATCATCGGAGTGTTTGACCCCGGAATCTTTTCCATTGGCGATACGGTGTGCGAGAAGGGCGAAAAACTGCGCTACGCCGGCATCCCGACCTTTGCCCCGGAGCATTTCGCTGTGGTGGAGCAGATTGATTCCATGAAGCGGAAGCAGTTCGCCAAGGGCGTGACCGAGATCGCGCAGGAAGGCGCCATCCAGATATTCTTCGAGCCGGGTACCGGTATGGAGCGTGTCGTGGTCGGGGTCGTGGGTGTCCTGCAATTTGACGTACTGCAATTCCGCATGGAGTCCGAGTACGGAGTGCGCTACAACAAGCGCGACCTGCCGCATCAGCTCATCCGCTACATCGACAACGCCGACCTCAACCCCGCGGAGCTGAAGCTGATGCAGACCACCCGTTGGGTTCAGGATGTGCGCGGTCGCAACCTCCTGATTTTCGTTGGGCAGTACGAAATCGACTGGGCATTGGACAAGAATCCGGGGCTGATGCTTTCGGAATTCAACCAAAACACGGATGCCGTATGATGCCGGCTGTTCTTCTGATACCGCCTCAATATACTGTTGCCCGGAACCGGCGTCCGCACCCGGCTCCGGGCTTTCTGCGTGTTGCGTATGCCGGCTGTCAGCCTGCAGTGAGAAGGCAGGACGCAAAGAAGTGACAACCGCCGTCGTGATTTTTCCACACTTGCCCTTGACGCATGGCGAGGAATGTGGTATAATAAAACTTGGCTTGCCGTACATAACGGCACATTTTCACAGATGTAAGGAAAACGTATGACAGATAAGACGAAAAGGTCGCTGCCGCCGCACGATGATGCCGAGCGGCAGGACGCTATCCGGGCGGTGCGTGCGTGCAATGCCGCCTATACAGCCGCCGGGCGCCGCAGAGGCGTCTATGTGCTGACATTCGGTTGTCAGCAGAACGAGGCGGACAGCGAGAAGCTGTCCGGCATGGCACGGGAGATGGGTTACACGCCGGTGGATCGCCCGGAGGACGCCGATCTCATTCTGGTCAACACCTGCGCCATCCGGGAGCACGCCGAAAGCCGGGCACTGGCAACGATCGGACAATACAAAAAGTTGCGGCAGGAGAACCCGGAGCTGGTTATCGGCGTCTGCGGATGCCTGCCCTCACAGGAGCACCGCAGGGAGGAGCTGAAGCGCAGTTATCCCTACGTGACCTTCTGCTTGGATACTGCCTCCCTCTATCGCCTGCCGACAGTCCTGCGATACTGTTTGGAGTCACACCGCCGGTCACTGTTGCCGGAGGATGAGGCATCCGCGGGCATCGACGCGGGGCAGGAAATCCCCGTTCTGCGCACCTCCTCCTACCGGGCATGGGTGTCCGTCATGTACGGGTGCAACAATTTTTGCTCCTACTGCATCGTTCCCCACGTCCGCGGACGCGAGCGGAGCCGCCCGCGTGAGGCAATCGTGCGTGAGGTGCGGGAGCTTGTTGCCGCCGGTTACCGCGACATCACGCTGTTGGGACAGAACGTCAATTCCTACGGGCGCGGGCTGGCAGAGCCGTGCGATTTCGCAACGCTCGTGGAGGAACTGGATGCCATTCCCGGCGACTGGTGGCTGCGTTTCATGACCAGCCACCCGAAGGATGCCGGCAGGCGTCTCATTGACGTCATGGCGGCAGGCAGACACATCGCGCCAGCTTTTCATCTGCCGTTGCAGTCGGGAAACGACCGCGTCCTGCACGCCATGAACCGGCATTACGACATGGCAAGATACATGGATACCGTCCGCTATATGCGTGAAAAAATACCGGAGCTTACGCTGACATCGGACATTATCGTCGGCTTTCCCGGCGAGACAGAGGCGGAGTTTGAGGACACCCTGCGGGCGTTGTCCGACATCCGTTTCGATATGATTTACTCCTTCATCTACTCCCCGCGCAAGGGTACTCCGGCGGCGGAGATGGAGCAGGTTCCGGAGGAGGTGCAGAAGAATCGGTTTGCGCGGATGCTGGAACTGCAGAACGGCGTATCCATGGAGAAAAATCAGCCGCTGGTCGGCAAGACTCTGCGCGTCCTGTGCGACGGGGTAAGCAAGAGCAACGCAGACCTGTGGACGGGACGTACCGCCGGCAACAAGAGCGTTTTCTTCCCCGGCTCGCCGGATACAACGCCGGTCGGGCAGTTTATCCCGGTGCGTATCGAGCGTGCCGCCCCCTTTGCCCTGTACGGAAAAGCGGAGAATCCGGCTGACATCCTCTAAGCGGCAGATACAGACAGAAAACAACAGAACCGAAAGGATTGATAATACCATGATTGAGAACGAAAAGCCCGAGGGCGTTCGCCTTGACCCTTCCAATGTGTTTGAAATGGCGATGGTGCTTGGCAAGGCGCTCAAGAACGATCCGCGCCTTGCCCGTATGGACAGGGCGAAGGAGGCATACCAGGAGGACGAAGATCTGTGCCGTATGCTGACCGAGTACGAGGTTCAGCGCAAGGCTATCGAGCAGGTAGCAGGGGACGGGGATTACGATCCCGATCTTGTACGGCAGATTCAGGAGCGGATTGATGAGCTGTACGCAGAGATAGCGGCTAATCCCGCCTTTGTTGAATTGAATGAGGCGCAGGCTGCCGTCAACAACCTGATGAACGCCGTCAACAACACCATTATGTTCGCCATCACCGGAGAGATGCCTGCAGGTTGCACGCACGACTGCTCCAGCTGCGGCGGCTGCCATTGACCGGGACCTGCCACGTTGCCCGAACGCTGATCCCTAACGAGAGGAGAATCAATCCATGACACCCATGATGGAGCAATACATGGAAGTCAAGAACCAGTATAAGGACTACCTGCTGTTTTACCGGCTGGGAGACTTTTATGAGATGTTTTTTGACGATGCGATTACTGCCTCGCGCGAGCTGGAGTTGACTCTGACCGGGCGCGACTGCGGTGAGGAGGAGCGCGCTCCCATGTGCGGTGTTCCGTTCCATGCCGCCGATGTGTACATCGGAAAACTGATTGAGAAAGGCTATAAGGTTGCCGTCTGTGAGCAGATGGAGGACCCCGCGCTGGCGAAGGGATTGGTCAAGCGGGAGGTCATCCGGGTCGTGACGCCCGGAACCGTCATTGAAAGTGCGCTTCTGCCGGAGCAGCGGAATAACTATCTGTGCGCTCTGTATGTCAGTGAACTGGAATACGGTGTGTGCTTTGCCGATCTGTCCACTGCGCAGGTCTTTGCAACGGTCATTGACGGGGCACGGATGGACGAGGAACTGCTGGGCGAGTTGGGCACCTACGCGCCGCGCGAAGTTATCCTCAATGTCGGTGCCCGGCGCTGTGCCAAGGCGGCGGACTGGCTGAAAAGCCAGGGCGTCATGCTTTCGGATAATCAGGCAGGGCGTTTTGACCCCGCGGACTGCGCCGCACGCGTAAAGGAGCGCTTCGGCGAAACGGTCAAGCCCGAGGTGCTGGAGAACAGACCGCTGGTATGTGCCGTCGGCGCCCTGCTGGATTACCTGACGGAAACGCAAAAGACAGACCTTGCCACCATCCGGGAGCTGACGGTGTACAGCGAGGGGCAGTATCTCGGACTGGATCTCAGCACCCGCCGCAATCTGGAGCTGACCGAGACCATGCGCACCAAGGAGAAGAAGGGAACTCTGCTTTGGGTGCTGGATCGCACCAAAACCTCTCCCGGCGCGCGCCTTCTCCGCCAGTGGGTGGAGCATCCGTTGCTATCGCCAGCGCACATTGCCCGCCGGCAGGGTGCGGTGGAGGAACTGGTCGGGGACTATATGAAGCGGGAGGAGCTGGGCGAGTTGCTTTCGCACGTGCTGGACATGGAGCGGCTCATCACGCGTATCGTGTTCGGCACAGCGGGGGGCAAGGATCTGCGCGCCGTGTGCGCCACCGCATCGGTGCTGCCGGATATCCGCCGTCTGCTGGAGGGCTGCCAGAGCGAGGAACTCAAGCGCATCTGGCGGGAGATGGATATGCTGGAGGATGTCTGCACGGAGATCGGGCGCGCACTGGTTGAGGAGCCGCCCTTCTCCATACGCGAGGGCGGCATGATCGCGGACGGCTATGACGACGAAGTGGATCGTCTGCGCACCGTCATGAACGACGGGCAGGGATGGGTTGATCGGGTTGCCGCCGAGGAAAAGGCACGTACCGGTATCAAGACGCTGAAGGTTGGCTACAACAAGGTGTTCGGCTACTACATAGAGGTATCCAAGTCCTTTGCCGATCAGGTACCCGCCAACTACATACGCAAGCAGACGCTGGTCGGCGCAGAGCGCTACATCACGCAGGAGCTGAAGGACATGGAAGCCACTATCCTGGGCGCAAAGGACAAGCTTTGCGCACTGGAGTACGAGCTGTTCTGCAAGCTGCGGGGTTTTGTCGCAGACCGGAGCGAGCGCATCCAGAAAACTGCCGCCCTGCTGGCAGAGGCGGACGTGTACAGGAGCCTTGCGTCGGTGGCATCGCGCAACCGGTATGTCCGTCCCGAGGTTGTGGAGGATGACCGCATCAGCATCCGGGACGGGCGGCATCCCGTGGTGGAGAAGTTTGTCAAGGACGGATACTTTGTTCCCAACGACGCCGATCTGGACACCCGCGACAACCGTCTCATGCTGATAACAGGTCCCAATATGGCAGGTAAATCCACCTATATGCGGCAGGTCGCACTGATTGTGCTGATGGCGCAGATCGGCTCCTTCGTTCCGGCATCCTCCGCGCACATCGGGATTGCAGACCGGATATTTACCCGCGTGGGCGCGTCCGACGACCTGGCATCCGGGCAGTCCACTTTCATGCTGGAAATGACCGAGGTGTCTGCCATTCTGCGCGGCGCTACGCGCAAAAGTCTGATTATTTACGACGAGGTTGGGCGCGGCACTTCCACCTTTGACGGTATGAGCATCGCCCGTGCTATCATTGAGTATACCGCCGGGCGCAGGATCGGTGCGCGCACCCTGTTCGCCACACATTACCATGAACTGACCGGCATGGAAGGCGCCTATGAGGGGATTGTCAACTACCACATAGCTGCCCGCAAGCGTGGGGATACTGTGACTTTCCTGCGCAAGATCGTGCGCGGCTCCACGGATGACAGCTTCGGCATAGAGGTCGCCAAGCTGGCCGGACTGCCGAATGAGGTGATCCGGCGCGCCCGCGAAATACTGGCAGCCGTGGAAACCTCCTCCCGTGCCGTGCGTGAGGCGGTGGACGAGGCGGACAATGGCAGGAAAACCGCAAAGCCGGATGATGGTGCGCTGTCGTTGGATGACTGCCTGAATGAACGGCTTATTGATGAGCTGAGGGCACTGGATGTCAATACGCTCTCGCCGTTTGAATGCATGAGTCTGCTGTTTGAGTGGAAAAAGCAGATACGCTGAGGAGAGACTCCGAAAAAGCCACGCACAGTGCGGATGGCGGAGACTATCTGAAAGATTATACCGGATAAGGAGGATCAATGGGCAATATACAGGTTCTTTCCTTTGAGGTCGCCAACCTCATCGCGGCAGGCGAGGTCGTGGACAGACCTGCCTCCGCCATTAAGGAGATGATGGAGAACGCGATCGACGCAGGCGCCCGGCATATTACGGTCGAGATACAGAGCGGCGGCGTCAGCCTGATGCGCGTTACGGATGACGGCTGCGGGATGTCCGCCGAGGATCTGCCTATGGCAATCCGTCGCCACGCGACCAGCAAAATACGGGACGCCGCCGATCTGGACGGGATCATAACGCTGGGCTTCCGCGGCGAGGCGCTGGCGGCTATTTCGTCCGTGTCGGATATGCGTATCATGTCCAAGCGCCGCGAGGATGACGTCGGTTCCATGCTGGAGGTGCGGGGCGGAACATTGCTCGGCGTCAGCGAGTTCGGCTGCGGAAACGGAACGACGGTCATAGTCGAGCATCTGTTCGCGAATGTCCCGGCGCGGCGCAAGTTCCTGAAGCGCGATGCGACCGAGGCAATGGCGGTCGGCGCCAATGTCGAGCGCGTTGCGCTGTCGCACCCTGAAATTGCCGTGCGCTTTATTTCGGACGGCGTTCTGAAGCTGGATACCGCCGGGGACGGGCAGCTCAAAAGCGCCGTTTACGCGGTCTACGGGCGGGATTTTGCCGCCCGGCTGATCCCGTTGGCAGGAGAGTTTGAAGGAGTCGAGATAAGCGGATTCATAGGGCGGTCGGACAATGTGCGCGCCAATCGCAACGGGCAGAGCTTTTTTATCAACCATCGCTATGTCAAGTCCCGCACGGCGCAGGCGGCGCTGGAGCAGGCGTTCGTCTCGTACCTGCCTGCCGAAAAGTACCCCGTGTGTGTTATGAATATCGGTCTGAATCCCGCACGGGTGGATGTCAACGTTCACCCTGCCAAGCTGGAGGTCAAGTTTTCCAACGAAAAGCCTGTGTTTGAGGCGATCTACTATACGGTTAGGCAAGCGCTGGAGCAGGACACCGGGCGCCCGGCTCTCAAGACCGAGGCGCTGAAGCCGACTTTTGCCAAGCCGTCCGTGCGTCTGTCGGATGCGACGGCACCCATCGAGACCGAGCGGCAGGAGACGCTCCGGCAACGGCAGGTGACGATAGAGCATGCGGCGCCTGCTTCCGGGGGCAGGATATCCGCCGATCCCAAGCCCCCGCAGGAGCGCATTACGGCGGAGGAGTACATCAGCCGGTATGTCACCGGAAGCGCGGGCGGCGCGGCAGGACGGAGTGCGGGGGAGGGAAGATCCGTCCCCCCGCAGGCACCGATTCAGCCGGCGTCTGCCGCACCGCAGGCGGCGCCACTGCCCGCAGAGCCGCTGCCTGTCCCACCGGATGATATGCCCGTACCGCCACCCCCGGAGGAGCCGCCTGCGTGGTCGGACGGACGGGACGTGTCCCCGGATGAATCCACCCCGGCTCCGCCTGAACCGCAGGAGGAGCCGGCGCCGCAGATTCCGCCGGATGCGGTGCCGCACACGGAGCCGGACAGTGACCCGGCGGCGGACTTGACCGCAGTGCCGCTCCCATACCGGATCGTTGGGGAGGTGTTTTTCTCCTACGTCATCGTAGAGCAGGGCGAACGGATGCTGCTGATAGACAAGCACGCCGCGCATGAACGCATCATCTTTGAGCAGCTGCGTGCCAATCTGCGCCGGCGTGACTACGCTGTGGATTCCCAGCTGATGCTGCTGCCGGTGGAGGTCATGCTCATGTCCGACGAGGTCGGTATGATCGAATCCTACCGGAAACAGCTGGAAGGCATCGGTTTTACCTTTACCTGCCTGCGCAACACCGTCCGTGTGGATGCGTTGCCTGCCGGCATCGAGACTTCCGCCGTGGCGGATATGTTTGCCACCTTTGCCGCCCAACTGACAGAGGGGACCGGCGACCCGAAGCTGACACGGGACACGGTATTCGAGAAAGCGCTGTTTCAGGCATCCTGTAAGGCTGCCATCAAGGCGGGACGCAACTATTCGCCGGAGCAGACGGCGTATGTGGTGGATCAGCTCATGCGTCTGCCGGACGTGACCTTCTGCCCGCACGGCAGACCGGTCGCCATGGAAATCAAAAAGCGGACGCTTGACCATCAGTTTGAACGGTGTTGACAAACGGAGCCACGCGCCCCGCCCAACCGCGAAAGACCATTGAAAAATCAAGGCACTGCCGTGTTCTGGCAGCCGCCGGAAAGAGATGTTTATGTTTGAAGTTCTCACCAAGGACGGCCGCGCACGGCGCGGCGTCCTGCACACCGTACACGGGGATATCCAGACCCCGGTGTTTATGAATGTCGGTACCTGCGCCGCCATAAAGGGCGGCGTATCCACCGTTGAGCTGGAGCGCGATGTGGACTGCCAGGTCGAGCTGTCCAATACCTACCATCTGCACCTGCGCCCGGGAGATGATCTGATTTACGACATGGGCGGACTGCATAAGTTTATGAACTGGTCGCGTCCCATTCTGACCGACAGCGGCGGCTTTCAGGTTTTTTCGCTGGCGGGACTGCGCAAGATTACCGAGGAGGGCGTCCGTTTTGCCTCCCACATCGACGGAAAACGGATTTTCATGGGTCCGGAGGAGAGTATGCAGATTCAGTCGCATCTCGCCTCCACCATCGCGATGGCGTTTGACGAGTGTATCGAGAACCCGGCACCGTATGAGTACGTGAAAAACTCGGTCGCCCGCACGGCGCGCTGGCTCCGCCGGTGCCGCGCCGAAATGGACAGGCTCAACAGCCTTCCGGAAACCATCAACCGCCATCAGATGTTGTTCGGCATCAATCAGGGCGGCACCTATGAGGATCTGCGCATCGCGCATATGCAGGAGATTGCGGAGATTCCCTGCGAGGGGTACGCCATCGGCGGATTGGCTGTTGGCGAGGAGACAGAGGAAATGTACCGCATCATCGACGCGGTGGAACCGTATATGCCTGCCGATAAGCCCCGGTACCTCATGGGCGTCGGGACTCCCTGCAACATTCTGGAGGGGGTACATCTCGGTGTGGACTTCTTTGACTGCGTCATGCCTTCCCGCAACGCGCGCCACGGAAATCTCTTTACGTGGGAAGGAAAAATCAATATCATGAACGAGAAATATATGCGCGACCCGCGCCCCATCAGCCCAACCTGTAATTGCCCGACCTGCCGGTATTACAGCCGCTCCTATATCCGTCACCTGCTCAAGGCGAAGGAATCGCTGGGAATGCGGCTGGCGGTGACGCACAATCTGTATTTCTACAACAATTTGACCCGTAAGATACGTGAGGCATTGGACGGCGGATATTTTGAGAGCTTCTACCAGAAATACCACATTGCGCTCGGCGAGCGCAACCCCGACTGACCATGGAGATGACCGTAAGGGAGGGAACCCCTGTCCGGGGCGTGATATTTGACAAGGACGGCACCCTGCACGATACCGAGCGGGTGTTCCGCCGCGCGTGGCTGGCGGCGGGGCAAGAAATAAATGTGCCGGATATGGAGGATACCATCCTGCACTGCACAGGCATGAATCTGCACGATATCGGGCTTTACTGGGCGCAAAAGTACCCGGACATCCCGTTCGAGCCGTACATCCGCCTGCGCAATCGCATATTCGATCAACTGGTCGCGGAGGGGATACCTCTTCGTCCGGGTGCCATGGAGGTGTTGCATACCCTGCGGGCACGCGGCTATCGGCTGGGGCTGGCAACCTCCACCAACCGGACGGAGGCTACCGACCATCTCAGACGCACGGGGATGCTGGAACTGTTTGACGGACTGGCGTTCGGGGATATGGTTCGTGACGGAAAGCCGGCGCCGGACATTTATCTCCTGGCTGCGCGGCTGATTGGTCTGCCGCCGGACGCCTGTGCCGGGGTTGAGGACTCACTCAACGGCGTCCGCGCCATCCATAACGCGGGGATGCGCCCCATTATGGTGCCGGATCTTATCCGCCCGACGGAGGATATCCGTCCGCTCCTGTGGGCGGAGTGTGAGAGCCTTGCGGATATTCCGGATATACTGACGCACGGCAGGTGAATGCTGACGGCTGACCGGTTTCCGGTCAAGCGGTGGGAAAGGAGCCGAACGACTATGGGCAATGAAAAACAGTATGCGGAGCTTGCCGCGATTCTGGCGGGAGCAGAGCGTATGGTCTTCCTTGGCGGGGCAGGGGTTTCTACCGGGAGCGGCATCCCGGATTTCCGGGGCAGTGCCGGGCTGTACACGGCATCGTCGCCGGAGGAAGAACCGCCGGAGCGGGTGCTGAGCGGCACGTACCTGCGTCGGTTCCCGGAGAAATTCTTCGCCTACTATCGGCGGCATATGCTGTACCCCGGTGCCCGCCCCAATGCCGCGCACCGTGCGCTGGCACAGTTGGAGCGCGAGGGAAAGCTGGCGGCTGTCATCACGCAGAACATTGACGGATTGCATCAGGCTGCCGGCAGTCACAATGTGCTGGAACTGCACGGATCGGTACTGCGCAACGAATGCCTGTCCTGCGGGCGGGAGTACCCGTTGTCGTTGGTGCTGGAGACGGACGGCGTCCCGCACTGCCCGGCTTGCGGCGGGATTATCCGCCCGGACGTCGTGCTGTACGGCGAAGGACTGGATATGCGCATACTCACCCAGGCAGTAAGCGCCATCCGCGCGGCGGATGTTCTGCTGGTCGGCGGAACGTCCCTGACAGTCTATCCTGCCGCCGCCCTGCCGGATGAATTTACCGGGAAGCATCTGGTCATCATCAACCGGACGCCGACGCCGCTGGATCGGCGTGCCGAACTGGTCATACGCGACCCCATCCAGAGCGTTCTCCCGGCGGCGATTGGATTATCTGCTGACTGAAAAAACAAATATAGAAACGTAGCAAAGGAGGCTTCACAGCCATGAAGCGTAATATTTTGACCGCCGCCGTGCGCGGCACTGCCTGCATCCTGTCCCTGCTTCTGTGCGGATCCTACCCTGCGGCGGCAGGAAATCCGGCAGACGGATCCGGAACACCTGCCCAGACCGAAATAACGGTCAACGACGGCGAGATGGGAACGGGACTGTTTCAGTTTGAATTCAGCACCGGTTGGGTACACGAGGGCGGCTATCCTGCCCGGTTCGTAGGCGGGGACGAGCACTGGTCGACTACGGCAACATCCGGCGCGGCGCTGCCGTCTCTCACATTCCGCTTTTCCGGCACCAAGGTGTCGCTGTATGGGCACAAGGTCCCGGCGGGCGGCATGGCGCGCGTGACCATTGATGGTGCGGACGCCGGCGTGGTGGATTTCTACAACGCTGTCCGGATCGAAAAGACCCTGCTGTTTGAAAGCGGAATACTGGACAACGGCGACCATACCCTGAAACTGCAGATGCTTAATGACCGTAACCCGTCCGCCGGAGATACCCGCGAGGCAGGTATCGACTACGCCGTTGTGCTGACGGACAGGACGGTTCCGGTCAGTCAGGTGAAGGCAGACGTGCGATCGCTGCTCCTGGAGCCGGGGATGCACTGCACGCTCAGCTGGACATTCCTGCCGGAGTATGCAACCGAGATTCCCGAGGTCAGGCTGATCTCCTCCGATGAGGAGGTTCTGAAGATCGGCGGGGACGGTACGCTTCACGCGCTGAAGGCGGGCAAGGCGACCGTTACGATTGAGGCGGACAACGGGCGCTGTCAGGATACCGTCCTTGTCACCGTGCGGGAGCCGGTGGGAGGTGATTTGTCAGGCATGGCAGGCACTACCGACCGTCACACACGGCAGGACACGTACCCGGATCGCTTTGCAGACTGGAATCCGGAGAAAACGTCACTTTCTGCTGTCGCGTGGCGGGATGACGTGGCATCGGTCAAGCTTGATCTGATGACCAAGGGAAAGGACATCACCAACGTGCGCGTCGCAGTCGGTGAGTTGACAGACGAATCGGGTAAAAGCCTGAAGGCGGATGCGGCGGCGTACTTTATCCGGAATACCAATGCGCACGACACGGGGCATGATATCCCGGACGTGCTGTACACGCAGGAGGCATCGGATATCCCCGCCGGTTCGCTCGCCTCGGTTTGGGTCAAGATACAAACGGCTGCGGATGCCCTGCCGGGCATTTATACCGGCGACATAACCGTGACTGCCGATGGAGGTATTACCCTGACCTTCCCGTTGACGGTTGAGGTCATCGGACTTGTGGCTCCTGCGAACACTGCCGAGCTGGAGCTGTGGCAGTACCCATACAGCTCCAACCGCTATTACTCCGGCAAAACAACCGAGGAATACTTCGGCTCCGGCGTGGAGGGGCTGTGGGCAACGCACCTTGACCCGCAGTACGAGGCGGGGCTTGTCTCCCAGATCCGGCTGTATGCCGCTGCGGGCGGCAGATCCGTGACCACAACCATTGTGGAGGACCCGTGGAACTCGCAGACACCCGATCCGTACCCGTCCATGATCAAGTGGACACGTGGCGCAGACGGCAAATTTTCCTTTGATTACAGTGATTTCCTGTACTGGGTGTCCCTGAACCAGGAAAACGGCGTGGACGGACGTATTCTTGCGTTCTCGATTTCGGACTGGGCAAACCGCGTAACGTATATGGATGAGGCGCGCGGCAGGGTGGTGACGGAAGAGCTTACGCCCGGCAGTAACCGCTGGAAGCAGATTTGGGGAGAATTCCTGCGTGATTTCATGGAGTATACAACCTCAGTCGGCATATTCGAGCGTGTGTACCTGGCGATGGATGAGCGGTCTGCCGATGTGGTCGAAAACGTGTTGGATCTCGTTGAATCGGTGCGCAACGACAAGGGCGAGTGTTTCCGTACGGCGCTGGCGGTCTTTACTTTTGATGCGGAATACCTGTTTGACCGGGTGACCGACCTGTCTTTGGCAATCTATATGGATGCCGCCAAGCTGGATAAGCTGACTGCGCACCGCCGCAAGCTGGGGCTGACCACCACGCTGTACACCTGTGGGGCGCAGTACAGTGCACTGGAGAATCAACCGATCGAAAGCCTGTACACGATGTGGTACTGCGAGAAGCGGGGGGCGGATGGGTTTTTGCGCTGGGCGCTGGATGCCTTCAATGCCGATCCGTTGCGTTCCAGTGTGCACCGCCTGTTTGCCGCCGGGGACATTTACCTGTTCTATCCGGACGAGCGGGACGGGAACATGACGGCGAAATCCTCACCGCGCTTTGAAAAGCTGGCGGAGGGTTGCCGTGATTTGTCCAAGTATCGGTACCTGCTGGCAATTGCACCCGCGATGTTTGGGGATATCCAACGGCAGGTGCAGCGGCTGGAGGGCAGGAACATGGAGCTTGAAGTGAAGCGCATCCAGGATGCGCTCAACCACGCGGCACGCTACGCCGCCCTTTCGGAATACTGCGTAGCCGCCGGGCAGGTGAGTCAGCCGGATGCGGAACTGTTGTCCGCTCTTTCGTCGGCGCAGAGTGTTCTGCAGGATCCGGATGCGACGGATGCAGTGCTCAGGGATGCCACTGTGCGGCTGGCAGGAATGCTCGTTAAAGAAACGCAGGATGCAACGGAAACGGATTTCACGACCTCTGCGGATGCGGCATCCGATGCGGGAACGACCGGACCTGTGTCCGGGGCGGACACGACCGACAGCGGCGCGCAAAGCTCTGGCTGCAGCTCATCGCTGTCCGGTGCGGCGGTTGCAGGAATTGTGGCGGCTGCAACGGCGGTCACTGTCCGGCGGAAACGCAGAACTCCGGACCCGGATACGGATGAGAGAGAGGGCAGAACATGATCGACAAGGTCACTGCCGAACAGTGCGCTCTGTGCGGCAGCTGTCGCAACGCGTGCCCTGTGGACGCAATCTCCTTTGATAAGAAGCATCTTGACTTCCGGTACCCCCGCATTGACACCGACCGATGTATTGGCTGTAATCGCTGCGAGAAAGTCTGCCCTGTACTGAAGCCGGTTTCGGGATCGGCGGAAGGCTTTCCGATCGCATACGTGGCGCGGAACCGCGATGATGGCATCCGGCGGATCAGCACCTCCGGCGGGCTGTTTCATGCGCTCGCTTCGCGCGTGCTGGCGGAAGGCGGTTGCATCTGCGGCGCGGTGCTGGATGGGCAGTTCCGCGTGCGGCACATTGTGTCGGACTCGCCGGATGACCTGCGCCGCATGATGGGTTCCAAGTACGCACAGAGTGATATGGGGCTGTGCTATCGCGAGATCCGGGATCGACTGACGGAGGGCAGGACCGTACTGTTCAGCGGATGCCCCTGCCAGGTGGCAGGACTGCGCGCGTACCTCGGCAGGGAGTATCCGCAGTTGATTCTGGTCGAGCTGATCTGCCACGGGATTTCCAGCGCCGAGATGCTCCAAGCCTATATTTCCATGCGGGAGAAGCAGTACGGCGCAAAGCTGTGCCGACTGGAATTCCGGAACAAGGACAAGGGCTGGCACCGCAGTTCCGTGCGGATGGAGTTCGGGAACGGGAAGGTCTATCACGCGCCGATCACGGAAGATGCCTACATGAATGGATTTTTGAACAGTTATATGCTGAAGCCCTGCTGCTATGACTGCCATTTCCGCAATTTCTCCGCCGGGTGTGACCTTGCGCTGGGCGATTTCTGGGGTATTGAGACCATGCCGACGTGGCATGATGACAATATCGGCACCTCTGCGGTGCTGGTTAATACGGAAAAAGGGAAGGCAATCCTTGAGCAGCTTCCGCTGGATAAACAACCCTGCTTGCTTGACGAAATCATACGCTTTAATCGGAACCTTGTCTGCTCCGCACTGCCGCATCCGCAGAGAGAGGCGTTCTATGCCTGCGCAGAAGCAAAGGGGTATGAGGCGGCAATCCGGCAGTTCCTCGAATACTCCGCGGCACATAGGGCACGGAGCAGGCTTCGGTACCGCGTGCGCTGTCTCTGGTACGCCATACGCGGAAAAGAAAAACCGTTTTACTGATGGGATAATCAAAACGCAATAGAAGGAATGGTTATAAGTATGAATCAGACATGGGATTTATCCGTCCTGTACAAGGACTTTGACGACCCTGCCTATGCGGCGGACATGGCGGCGCTGGATGCCGCCATAGCCGCTCTGCACAAGCTGGCGGAGGAGGCAGGAACACTGTCTGCTTCCGAACTGACTCACCGCTATGCTGATGCAGGCGATGTGTTCGTGGCTCTGGAGAGCAAACTGTATATCTACGCCTCGCTCCGCTACTCCGCTGACACGGGTAATACCGCTGCCGCCAGCACGGTAGGAAGAGTGATGGACAAGGCATCCGCCGCCGTTGCGGACGATACCCGTATACGGGAAGCGATTGCCGCCATCGGGCACGACAGGCTGGAGGAATTGCTTTCCGCCGATCCAACGCTCAGCGAATATGCATACCTGTTCCGGAGCATTCTGAAGGACAGCCGCTACCGCCTGAGCGACCGGGAGGAAGCCCTGATCGCCAAAATGAATCTCTCCGGCGCCGATGCGTGGGAGAATCTGCAGAGCAGCCTGACCAGTTCGGCAAAGGTTCTTTACCGTGGGCAGACCATTACGCTGTCTGACGTGCGCAACCTCGCCTAAGACGCGGATCCTGCCGTCCGCCGCGACGCTTACGACGCGGAGATCGCCTGCTATGAACCGATCCGCGACGCGGTTGCCTTTGCCATGAACAGTCTTAAGCTGCAGACAATCAACGAGTGCGCCCTGCGCGGCTTTTCTTCGCCGCTGGATCAGGCACTCCACGCTTCGCGCATGAAGCGGGAAACACTGGACGCCCTGCTTTCGGCTATGCAGGAGTACCTGCCGGTGTTCTGGAAGTACCTGCGAGCCAAATCCGCTTACCTGGGACACGATGGCGCACTGCCGTGGTGGGATATGTTTGCCCCGATCGGAAAGAGCGATGCCGTGTTCACGACCGAATCCGCACGGGACTACCTGTTGCAGGTCTTTTCCGGATTTGACAGCCAGCTGCATGACATGGTGGAGCGCGCCTTCAACGAGGCATGGATTGATTTCTTCCCGCGTTCCGGGAAGGTTGGAGGTGCTTTTGACTGCGGCATTCCCGCCGTCCGGCAGAGCCGCGTGCTGACCAATTTCGCCGGCTCCTTCTCGGATGTGGTAACGCTGGCGCACGAGCTTGGTCATGCGTTCCACGACCAGCAGGTGTTCCCGCATCCTGCCATGGTGCAAGATTACACCATGCCGGTTGCCGAAACGGCGTCCACCTTCAATGAAGTTCTGGTCGGCGCTGTTGCCATTGCTGCCGCACCGGATACGGAGACGGAGTTGGGACTGCTGGAGGCACAGCTGTCTGACGCGACGCAGATTATCTGTGACATTTACTCCCGGTTCCTGTTTGAGGATTCCGTATTCGCGCATCGGTCGGAGGAGTTCATGAATGCGGATCGGCTCTGCGAACTGATGCTGGAGGCGCAGAAGACTGCTTATGGAGACGGACTGGATTCCGCTACCCTGCACCCCTATATGTGGCTGTGCAAAAGTCACTACTACGGTATGTCCTACTATAACTTCCCGTACGCCTTCGGCGGACTGTTCGCGCGTGGGCTGTACGCAGAGTACCGGCGGCGCGGCGCGGAATTTGTGCCGGTGTACAAGCAGATGCTCGCCGCCACAACACACACCGACGTGGAAGAGTGCGCACGCATAGCGGGCATTGACCTGACTGACAAGGCATTCTGGGAAGCGGGGCTTTCCTCACTGGCAGAGCAGATCGAGCGCTTCTGCACGCTGGCTGCCGCGCACGGAAAAGAGGTATAACATCATGAAGCATACAGGAACTGTCCTGCCGTCTGTCATCCCGGCACCGCATACTTCGCGCATGACCGGCAGACGGCTGACCATGCCCGCGACCGTGTCGTTGGAAACCCCGGAGGCGGCGTCTGCCGCCGATACGCTGGTCAGCTACGCCAAGCGCACGCATGGGGTTTACTTCACCGTTCAGCCGATGGCTGGTGCGGTCGGTTTTGCCCGGGATGCAGCCATGCCGTCCGAGGCTTACAGGCTCACGCTGGGGGACAGCGTTACCGTTACCGCCGCCGGAGGAGCCGGCTGGCAGAACGGGGTGTCTACTCTGATTCAGCTGATGGAGAAAGCGGAAGATGCGGCTCATCTGACGCTCCCTGAGGGAGAGATTGACGATGCGCCGGGTTGCAGTTGGCGCGGACTGATGGTGGATCTTGCACGGGACTTCCATGAGTTCCCGGTGCTGCTGGAGTATGTTGACCTGTGCCGGTTCTACAAAATCCGCACCCTGCACCTGCATTTCACGGACGATCAAAGCTATACGCTGCCCTCCCGTGCGTTCCCGCGGCTTTCTACACCGGGACGCAGTTACACGGAGGAGGAGATACGTGAACTGGTCGCTTATGCCGCCCGTCGGGATGTTCTGCTGATGCCCGAGATCGACGTGCCGGGTCACTGCGCCTCTTTTGCGCAGGGTTATGGGGATGTTTTCGGCACAGATGGTATCATCTGCCAGAGCGAGCAGTCCATGGCGTGCATGGAGGCGCTGTTCCGTGAGCTGTGCGGAATGTTCCCGAACAGTCCGTATATCCATATCGGCGGCGATGAGGCTACCATCTCCAAATGGACGGAATGCGAAAAAACGCTTGCCGCCTGCCGTGCGCGCGGCGTAGACGTCGATGCGTACCTTGCACGCGAGAGGGGCAGGGACGAGCTGGCTCAGCTTCTGTATGCTTCCTTCATCCGCCGGACAGCCGAGGCGGTCTTGTCCTGCGGGCGGACTCCGGTGGTCTGGGAGGGCTTCGGCGCGGCGGTCAACTCGGTGATACCGCCCGAGACGGTAGTCATGAGTTGGGAGAACTACTATCAGGTTACGCCGTCCCTGCGTGATGCGGGCTTCCGCCTGATCAACTGCTCGTGGTCGCCCCTGTACGTCGTGGCTCCGGACGTCCACTGGACGCCCGAGCAGGTCTATGAGTGGAACGTGTACCGGTGGCAACCCGTGCATGGCGGCTCCCCGTATATCAAAACCGGACTGACAATTCCGCCCACTGAGCAGGTGGAGGGTGGTCAGCTGCTTGCGTGGGGCGATCGCATTATGAACGCGTTCCCGGATGACCTGCGCGCGGGCGTGCGTGCCGAGCAGAAGCTGCTGGAGGAGCGCGTTCCCGCGCTTGCCGAGAACACGTGGAACCGGGAGAAGCTGTCCGATTTCGCTGAATTTTCGACCCGCTATACCCGCGTGACCGGGCTGTACGAGTGCTTCCGGACGCGGCAGGGACAGTGACGTGAGCTTCCTGTACCTGTTGGAATCCGTCCGCAATCCGGTGCTGGATGTGCTGATGCAGGCGGTTACGGAGCTTGGCGGCGCAACGCTGTTCATCGTTTTCGGGATGCTGATGTTCTGGTGCGTGGACAAGCGGCAGGGATACTTCCTGCTTACAGTAGGGCTTGCCGGAACGTTCCTCAATCAGTTCCTGAAGATATCCTGCCGTGTACCGCGGCCGTGGGTGCGCGATCCGGCATTTACCATCGTGGAATCCGCGCGCGCCGATGCCGCCGGGTACTCCTTTCCGTCCGGTCACTCGCAGATCGCGGTCGGCACATACGGCGGACTGGCACTCTGTCGCCGGGAGAAATGGGTGCGCATAGTCGGTACGGTGCTGGCGGTGCTGATCCCCTTTTCCCGAATGTATCTTGGTGTCCATACGCCCGCCGATGTGCTGGTGGGCAGCCTGTGCGCGTTGGTGCTGGCGGCGGCGCTGTGGGTACCGTTTTCCCGCGTGGGGACTGCTCCGCGCCTGATGGTTCCGGTGCTTGCCGGAACGGCGACGCTCGGACTTGTCCTGCTCGGATATGTCAGCTTTTACCACTTTCCGCCTGATGTGGATGCGGACAGCTATGCCGAGGCGGTTAAGAACGCATGGTCGTTGCTCGGCGTGACGCTGGGGCTTGCCGCCACCTGGGTTGCGGATGCGCGGTACCTGCACTTCCCGACCAAAGCGCCCCTGTGGGGGCAGGCGGTCAAGCTGGGACTGGGCATTGCTCTGCTTTTGGGTGTGCTGGAGGGAACCAAGCCGCTCCTCAGCCTGCTGTCAGGCGGTGCGCCGTGGGCACATCTCGTGCGGTACCTGCTGGCGACGCTGTTTGCCGGTATCGTGTGGCCGCTGACCTTCCGCTTTTTTGAAAGGCAGGAAAAAAGCCGTGGCGATGCCGCGCGTTAACAAAGATACCCTTATGAAAAAGGAGAAAATCCATGTCTGTTTCTGTTACTCTGCGTCCGCTGACTCCGGCTGACCTGCTCGCTTACCGGGAGCTGTATGAATCCGCCTTTCCTGCCGGGGAAAGGAAGGAGCTGTCCTTCATGACCGAGGGACCCTGCGCGGATGCCTATGACCTTCTGGTTATCGGGACGCCGGAGGTGTCGGTGGCGGGACTGATTATAACCGTCCGGCACGGGGATTTGCTGATGCTGGATTACCTTGCGGTTCAGCCTGCACTGCGGAGCCAGGGCATCGGTCACGCCGCGCTCCCGCGCATTCTGGATTTCTGCCGTGACCGTGCCCCCGGCGCACGCATTTTCCTTGAGATCGAGGAGCCGACCGATGACTGCGACAATCCGGTTCAGCGGACGCGCCGCAAGGCGTTTTACCTCTCCTGCGGGTTTGCCGAGACGTCCGTCCGTGCGCATATCTACGGCACGGATATGGAGCTTCTCGCACCGCCTGCCGACGCGCCGTATATCACGCATGCCGGGTACGCCGCGCTTTTGCGTGAAACCTTCCCGGCTGATATGGTGCCGGCGTGGGAGCCGGGAGACCGGGCATAGGGAAGATACTCTTTTAGAGGTGCCCTTTACAGTATCGCAGGTTTCGGGCGTTTTCCCGCGGTCAAACGCGACTCTTGTGCCGAATATGCAAATATTTTTTCACAAAGCTCTTGCAAATCGGGAAATAATATGGTATAATGGCGATATATTAGATGAATAGGCGGGGCGGAGTCCGCGCTGCGGTCCCCGGAAAGGAACGGACATACATATGGAAAAGCTGAAACTGAAGCTGAACAAGAAGCAATTGGTTCTCGCGCTCTTTATCGCCGGAGCCGTACTGATTCTGTTCGACATCATTATGCTGGCTGTGGTGGTGCCGCAGGGTAGACCGGGGTTCTTTAAGATCATGCTCGCGTTGATCTTCGGTCTGATGACCTTGCTGGGTGTTTGGTTGTTGCTGGCGGCGTACGTGCACAGCCACGATGCCGACTCGCATTTCTTCCGCTACGATGAGGAGACGCGCCGGAATATTCCGACTAAAGAGCTGACCGGTGAACGTGTGATCCGCCGCATGAGTCTGTACCTGCGAAACATGGTCGGGAAGGATGATTATCTGCCGGAGGTCTGGGAGCGGAACTACTTCCGGGAAACGGACAAAGAGTTCGGGGAAAACCGGGTGTTGGCGCCGCTGGTCGCCTACAAGATGCTGTATGATCTGGCGAGTGTCGATCAGGATGACTGCTGGAAGCTCTTCGTTCAGGCGGACGCCTCGCTTATTTACGACATCTCGGACGAACTGAGGAGAGCCGGAGAGCAGCGTATGCCGCAGGCGCTTGAGGAAATTTACAGCGATGCGGAAGGGAAATACATCGAGAACATCAAGGATTTCCTGGTCGGAAACAAGCGCTACATGAAACGCCGGATGCTGGAGTATGCCTTGAAGAATGACGGAGCGTTCTATTGATGTGCCTTGTAGGCGTCAGAACCGAACGGCTTGGATGTTGTTTTACCGGAAACCGGGGCGATAAATGCCCCGGTTTTTTGCGTCGTTTCCCGTGCAGTAGCCCGGCTCGGATAAATCGGAAATAAAAGGTCGTTCTTTCGGTAAGTTTTTTCTGAAAACCACTGGATTTTTTCGTCTGTTTGTGTTATAATGACAACGTTGAGCATTCCACAGGAACTTTTTCAACAAATTTATCTGGAGGTTGTTTTCATGAAGAAAAAACTCACAACCGTTGCGTTTCATGGCACCCCCGAGCAGGAGGAAAAGCTGATTGCCGTCATCGACGCCCACAAGGACGCAAAGGGCGCGATGATGCCGATCCTGCAGGGCGCCCAGGAAATCTACGGTTACCTGCCCGTTGAGGTGCAACGGATTATTGCCCTGCGCACCGGCGTGTCGCTGGAGGAGATTTATGGTATCGCCTCGTTCTATGCACAGTTCAAGCTGAACCCTGACGGAGAGGTCGCTGTTGCCGTGTGTCTCGGCACCGCCTGCTATGTCAAGGGCTCCGGCGAGATTATCGAGGAGTGTTCCAAGTGCCTGAATGTGCCGGTAGGCAGTACGTCTGTCGATGGGCGGTACTCTCTGGAAGCGACCCGGTGCATCGGCGCCTGCGGTCTTGCCCCGGTTATGACTGTAAACGGAGAGGTTTACGGACGACTGAAGAAGGGCGAGGCTGCCGCTATTCTGGCAAAATTCCTGTAAGAATTACCCGCTTTCCCACTAAACTCTGTGAAAGGCAGGTCTGAGCCATTTATGAAAATCAGAATTATCCGCGAACTGCTCGACGCCGAGGTTCTCTGCGGGCAGGAGTATATGGACAGGGAGGTCAACTCCGCCTGCGGCAGCGACATGATGAGCGATGTGCTGGCGTATGTGAAGGACCAGGCGGTTCTTCTGACCGGTCTGGTCAATCCGCAGGTCGTGCGCACCGCCGAAATGATGGATATGGTGTGCGTGGTGTTCGTGCGCTCCAAGATGCCTACAGAGGAGATTGTCCGTCTGGCGAGGGAGAGCCACATGGTCATTCTGGCGACCCGCAAGCGGATGTATGAGGCGTGTGGGAAGCTGTACGCAGCCGGGCTGGGGGTGGCTCATGAATCCTGAGCCTGGCGGACTGACTCTCCGCTTTGAGGTAGACGGGGACGATTTCACCTCTGCCGGGCAGGCATCCGTACAGGTCAAGAAAAGCCTGCGGCAGTTAGGCATCTCCCCGGATATTATCCGGAAGGTTTCCATTGCCATGTATGAAGGCGAGATCAACATGGTCATTCACGCGGGCGGCGGTGTCGCTGACGTGCTGATCTGTGAGGATCACATTGCCATCCGGCTGGAGGATCGCGGTCCCGGCATTGCGGACATTGATCTTGCCATGCAGGAGGGCTACTCCACGGCACCCGACGCGGTCAGGAGCCTCGGCTTCGGTGCGGGCATGGGATTGCCGAACATGAAACGCTACACCGATGATATGACGATTGAATCTCAGCTGGGCAAAGGAACCACCATCACCATGCGGGTCAATCTCTGACAGACCCGTCCTTCTCCGTACCGTCCGTATCCTGAAAACGACAAGTGCAAGGAAGGAAATGACAGTATGCATACATATGAGCATTCGGTATCCCTTGACGTGACCCGTTGCACCGGATGTACCACCTGTCTGAAACACTGTCCGACCGAGGCCATCCGCATTCAGGAGGGTCACGCCGTAATCAATCCCGACCGGTGTCTGGATTGCGGCTTGTGTATCCGGTACTGCCCCAACAAAGCCAAAAAGGCAACCTACAGCCGTCTGGAAGACATCGCCCACTACCGCTGGAAAATCGCCTTGCCCGCTCCCGCGCTCTACGGTCAGTTTGAGGAGCTGGGCGACGTGGATTTCGTCCTGCAGGGACTGCGCGATATCGGCTTTGACGATGTCGTGGAGGTTGCCGAAGCCGCCGAGTATGTATCGGCGTATACCCGTTTGTATCTCAAGACCGAGGGAGTCGTCAAGCCTGTTATCAGTTCCGCCTGCCCGGTGGTGCTGCGGCTGATCTCCCTGCGCTACCCGACCTTGTGCGGGCATATCCTGCAGCTGCTGCCGCCTATGGAGATAGCTGCCGGTATGGCACGCCGCCGTGCAAAGCAAGCACACCCCGAACTGACCGATGCGGATATCGGCGTCGTGTTCATCTCCCCTTGCCCTGCGAAGGTCAGCTATGTCCGCGGCGGGTTTGGGGACTATGTCAGCCGGGTGGATGAAGTGGTGTCGGTCAGCGACATCTATTTCAGTCTGCTCAGCGTCATGCACCGCGAGGAAACCCCGCCGTCCTCGTCCCGCACGGGACGGATCGGCGTCAGTTGGGCGACCTCGGGCGGCGAGTCTGCCGCTCTGCTCAACGACAAGTATCTGGCGGCGGACGGCATTGAAAACGTCAACCGCGTGCTGGATCAACTGGACAACGGCAATTTTCCGTCGCTGGAGTTCATTGAGCTGAACGCCTGCCCGGGCGGCTGTGTCGGCGGCGTCATGGCGGTGGAGAACCCCTTTGTTGCCAAGGCGCGCCTGCAGACTCTGCGCCGTTACCTGCCCGTAACGCAGGCTATCCTGCGCGGGGAGGACAAGGAATTCATCCCCGGTGACTGCTTCTTTGAATCCCTGCCGTCCTATCGTCCGATTCAGCGCTTGAGCGGCAACTTCGGTGAATCGCTCCGTATGATGGCGCAGATACAGAAACTGCGCGGGGAACTGCCCGGAATCGACTGCGGTGCCTGCGGTGCTCCCAACTGCCGCGCCTTTGCGGAGGATGTGGTGCGCGGGGTGGCGAGCCGCGCCGACTGTATAGTCGAGCGGAGCCGCCGCGCGGATGGTGATGCCGGACGAGAGGAGGATCCTGTATGACAGTGCGTCAGATGATCGACGAAATGCAACTGACCCCCTTGACCTGTCCCGACCCGGAGCGGGTTGTGACCGGCGGCTACGTCGGCGATCTGCTGAGCTGGGTTATGGGACGTGCCCGGAGCGGACAGGCATGGATCACCATTATGTCCAACATCAACACGGTAGCGGTCGCATCGCTTGCCGATGTTGCCTGTGTCATCCTTGCCGAGGGCGTCACCCTGCCGGAGGATGTGCAGCGTGCCGCCGCGGAACGGGAGATCTGCTTTCTCACCACGTCCCGGACCGCCTATGAAACTGCCGCTGCCCTGTCCGCCTGTCTTGCGAGGGCGGCGACATGAAGCAACGCTTTTCCTACGATTTTCACATTCATTCCTGCCTGTCTCCCTGTGCCGATAATGATATGACTCCCGGTAACATCGCGGGCATGGCAAGCCTTGCAGAATTGCGCATCGTTGCGCTGACTGACCACAACACCTGCCGCAACTGCCCCGGCTTTATGCAGGCGGCGGAACGCTTCGGCTTGATTGCTGTTGCGGGCATGGAGCTGACCACAGCGGAGGATATCCACATGGTCTGTCTCTTTGAGCGGTTGGAGGAAGCCCTTGTGTTCGACCGCGCGGTGGATGCGCAACGCATCCGCTTTCGCAACCGACCGGACATATTCGGCGAACAGCTGGTGATGGACGGCGACGACTGCGTGACCGATAGCGAGCCGGATTTGCTCCCCAATGCCACCGCGCTGTCTCTGGACGATGCGGCACGGCTGTGTACGGAAACGGGCGGCGTCTGCTGGCCCGCCCACATTGACCGGGAGGCAAACGGCATCCTCGCGGTGCTGGGCAGTTTTCCGGAATCGCCTGCCTTCCTGTTTGCGGAGTTCCGGGACATGGAATGCGAGGCTCCCCTGCGCGCGGCGCATCCGGCGCTTTGCGGCGTCGGCGCTCTGTTCGGATCGGATGCCCACCGCCTGGACGGCATTCCGGATGCCTGCCATGCTGTGGAGCTGGAAGTGGAGGACGGATCGCCGGACGATGTGCGGGCGGCGCTGTTCCGGTTCCTGCGGGGCGATGCATCCCAACGGAGGTGACAGGTGACGCATGAAAGAGCTGTCCCTGAATTTATTGGATATCGCCGAGAACTCGGTCAAGGCAGGCGCTACGCTGATCCGGATGACACTCCGCGAGGCAGGCAACGTGCTGACCATGACCGTGGAGGACAACGGCTGCGGTATGAAGCCGGATTTCCTCCGAAGCGTGACGGATCCGTTCTGTACCACCCGCAGGACGCGCAAGGTCGGTTTGGGACTGCCGCTTCTGCGATTGGCGGCGGAACAGACAGGCGGTAGTCTGACAGTGGAGTCGCGTCACCGGGATGCATTCCCGGACGGACACGGCACCTGCGTCACGGCGTGCTTTCATACCGATCACATTGACTGTACCCCTCTGGGGGACACCGTGTCCACGCTGTGGACGCTGATACAAGGCTCCCCCGAGATCGACTTCGTGTTCCTGCACGAGACGCCTGAACGGGTCGTCCGGCTGGATACGCGTGAGTTGCGGCTCGAACTGGGAGCGGACATTCCCCTGAACACACCGGCGGTGCTGGATTGGATAGCGGATTATCTCCGTGAGCAGTACGCACAGCTGGATGTGCGCAACCCCGACAAGTAACCCTGAGTTTATTTTTGGAAAGGAAACATACAGATGAAATCATTAGCTGAGCTTGCCGCCATCCGTGAGCGGATGAAGGACAAGATGGTCCTGCGTGAGGGCAGCGGAGACATCCGCGTCATGGTCGGTATGGCGACCTGCGGCATTGCCGCCGGGGCACGCCCCGTGCTTGCCGCCTTTGTGGAGGGCGTGAACAAGGCGGGTCTGGCGGATACCGTTATGGTGTCCCAGACCGGTTGCATCGGCATCTGCCAGTACGAGCCTGTTGTGGAGATCTTCCAGGCAGGCAAGGAGAAAGTGACCTATGTCAAAATGACTCCCGAGCGGGCGGCAGAGGTCATTGAGAAGCACATCAAGGGCGGCAAGATCGTGGAGGAGTATACCTTCGCTGCCGCACAGAACGCATAAGCAAGCAGAGGAGGATAGCATAACATGATTCGTGCACACGTACTGTGCTGCGGCGGCACCGGATGTACCTCGTCCGGAAGCCAGAAGATCCAGGAGATCTTCCAGCAGGAGATTGAACGGCAGGGGCTTGCGGAGGAAGTGAAGGTCGTCCAGACCGGATGCTTCGGTCTTTGCGCCCTCGGCCCCGTTGTCATCATATACCCTGACGGAACTTTTTACAGCCATGTTACCCCCGATGACGTGGTGGAGATCGTGGACGAGCACCTGCTCAAGGGAAGAATGGTTGAGCGTCTGGTTTACAACGAGAAGTCTGCTTCCGCCGAGCACAAGGAGGATGAGCATGCCGCGCTGAACGATACCGTGTTCTATAAGTCCCAGTTGCGCGTGGCACTGCGCAACTGCGGCGTGATCAACCCCGAGAACATCGAGGAGTATATCGGCATGGATGGCTATGCCGCACTGGGTAAGGCGCTGACCGAGATGACGCCGGACGAGGTTATCCAGACCGTTCTGGATTCCGGTCTGCGCGGACGCGGCGGTGCCGGCTTCCCGACCGGTTTGAAGTGGCGCTTTGCGTCCGGAAACCGCGGCAACGTGCAGAAGTACGTCTGCTGCAACGCCGACGAAGGCGACCCCGGTGCATTCATGGATCGCTCCATTCTGGAGGGGGATCCCCATGCCGTCATTGAGGCAATGGAGATTGCAGGGTATGCTATCGGCGCTGATCAGGGCTACGTCTATGTCCGTGCAGAGTACCCCATCGCGGTCAAACGTCTGCAGATTGCCATTGATCAGGCGAAGGAGTACGGATTGCTGGGCGAGAACATTTTCGGCACCGGCTTCAATTTCAATCTGGAGATCCGTCTCGGCGCGGGCGCGTTCGTCTGCGGCGAGGAAACGGCTCTGATGACTTCCATTGAGGGTAAGCGCGGCGAGCCGCGTCCCCGCCCGCCTTTCCCGGCGGTCAAGGGTCTGTTCGCCAGCCCCACTATTCTGAACAACGTCGAGACCTACGCCAACGTGGCGCAGATCATACTCAAGGGCGCCGACTGGTTCCGTTCCATGGGTACCGAAAAATCCAAGGGCACCAAGGTGTTCGCACTGGGCGGCAAGATCCGCAACACGGGCCTTGTCGAGGTTCCCATGGGTACCACCCTGCGCCATATCATTGAGGAAATCGGCGGCGGTATCCCGAACGGTAAGAAATTCAAGGCGGCGCAGACCGGCGGACCTTCCGGCGGATGCATTCCCGCTCACCTGATTGATACGCCGATCGACTATGACAACCTGATGGCAATCGGATCCATGATGGGTTCCGGCGGACTGATCGTCATGGATGAGGACAACTGCATGGTGGACATTGCCCGCTTCTTCCTGGAGTTTACCGTGGACGAGTCCTGCGGCAAGTGCACCCCCTGCCGCGTCGGCACCAAGCGTCTCCTCGAGATCCTGGACAAGATTATTTCCGGCAACGGCGAGCTTGAAGATATAGACCGCCTGGAGGAGCTTGCCAACTACATCAAGTCCGCCTCCCTGTGCGGGCTGGGGCAGACCGCGCCCAACCCGGTTCTGTCCACCCTGCGGTATTTCCGGGATGAGTACATCGCCCACATCGTGGAGAAGCGCTGTCCCGCCGGTGTCTGTAAGAAGCTGGTTCGCTTCTCCATTCAGCCCGATGCCTGCATCGGCTGCGGTAAGTGCGCCAAGAACTGCCCCGTGGACGCCATCACCCGCACGGACTACATCGCACCCGGTCATAAGCTGGCATCCATGCAGATTGATACCAAGAAGTGCGTGAAGTGCGGCGCCTGTATCAGCAACTGTAAGTTCAACGCTATTACCAAAGCCTAAGAAAGGAGAATTGTGGTAGAATGGAAACTCTGAACGTCAAAATAAACGGCAGACCCTATGCCGTTGCCAAGGGGTCCACGGTTCTCGAAGCCGCCAAGGCGGCGAAGATCGATATCCCCACCCTGTGCTACCTGAAGGATATCAATGAGATCGGCGCCTGCCGGCTGTGTCTGGTGGAGGTGTCGGAGGGCGGAAAGCCGTTCCGGCTGGTGACTGCCTGCGTATACCCCTGCACCGAGGGGATGGAAATCAAAACCAATACGCCACGCATCATCAATTCCCGCAAAATGAATCTGGAGCTGTTGCTTTCCAATCACAACAAGAAGTGCCTGGAGTGCGTCCGCAGCACCAACTGCGAACTGCAGACTCTGTGCCGCCAGTACGGCGTGACCGAGAGCCGGTTCCAGGGCGTCATGAATCACTACGAAATTGATGATAAGACGCCGATCATCCGGGATAACAACAAGTGCGTTCTTTGCCGGCGCTGCGTGGCAGTCTGCCAGAAGGTCCAGGGCATCGGCGTTATCGGTGCCAATGACCGCGGCTTTGATACGCACATCGCCTCGGCGTTTGAAACGCCGCTGGAGTCCACTTCCTGCATCAACTGCGGACAGTGCATCGTTGCCTGCCCCGTGGGCGCACTCTATGAGCGTGACGATACCGATAAGGTGTTTGAGGCGCTGGCTGATCCCAAGAAGCACGTCCTGATCTGCGCTGCTCCTTCCGTGCGCGCCCAGATCGGCGAGTGCTTCGGCTACGAGCCGGGAACCGATGTGGAAGGCAAGATGGTCGCGGCAATCAAGGCGCTGGGCTTTGAGGGTGTGTACGACATGAACATGACCGCTGACCTGACCATCATCGAGGAGGCGACCGAGCTCATCGGACGCATTCAGAAGGGTGGCGCTCTGCCGCTCATCACTTCCTGCTCGCCCGGATGGATCAAGTACTGCGAGCACTACTTCCCGGATATGACGGAGAACCTGTCCACCTGCAAGTCGCCGCAGCAGATGTTCGGCGCAGTCGTCAAGACATTCTTTGCCGAGAAGATGGGTTGGGATCCGCAGGATATCTTCTTCGTGTCGGCTATCCCCTGCACAGCCAAGAAGTTTGAGGTCGGCAGAGACGATCAGTCCGCCGCCGGTAACGGCATTCCGGACGTGGATGTGGCAATTACCACCCGCGAGCTGGGGCGCATGATCCAGAAGGCGGGCATCGACTTCCGCAGCCTGGACGACGAGCATTTTGATGCTCCCTTTGCCATCGGGTCCGGCGCCGGTGCTATCTTCGGAGCGACCGGCGGTGTCATGGAGGCTGCACTGCGTTACGCCGCCGAGCTGATCCTGGGCACCAAGCTGGAATCCGTGGATTTCCCGGAGGTGCGCGGTACCGAGGGTATCAAGCTGGCGTCCTATAAGCTTGGTGACCTGACTGTTAATGTCGGTGTCGCTTCCAGTACCGGCAAGGCGAAGGAACTGCTGAACCGGGTTAAGTCCGGCGAGCTGGATCTTCAGTTTATCGAAATCATGGGTTGCCCGGGCGGCTGTGTCAACGGTGGCGGTCAGCCGATTCAGCCTGCGCACGTCCGCGCGACGATTGATCTGCGTGCCGTCCGTGCCGCCGTCCTCTACAACGACGACCGGAACGATGATCTGCGCAAGTCGCAGGACAACTCTGCTGTCAAGATGCTGTATGATGAATTCTTCGGGTATCCTAACTCTGAGAAGGCACATCACATCCTGCACACCAGCTACGTCAAGAGAGGTCTGTAATATACCCAGAGGGGGCGCCGGATATCCGACGCCCCCTCTGCTTGCGGAAAAGCCCTGCCCACCGGGCGGGGCTTTTCGCTTGCTGGATTGAATATGCATACACGGCAGATCAGCGGTTGACTTCCCGATTATCTGTTCTGCCAAGCAGGTAATCGACCGATACATCAAAATAGTCTGCAATGCGGATCAGCATGGCATATCCCGCCTCCCGCTCGCCCGTTTCGTACCGGCAAATCGTGTTCTGACTGACATTCAGTTCCATAGCGAGACGCACTTGAGATATTCTACGCTGGCGACGCAATTCGCGCAATCGGAAATTCATTCGTTACCGCCCCCGCTGTTTGTTGATTATTTAATTTATACCTATTGACATTATTATACCAATATGGTATAATACAAATATCCCGAATTGGTATATTGAGGGGGATGACTATGAGTTTGATACGATGTCCCGAATGTAATGCAAAAGTGTCGGATAAGGCGCTCGCCTGTCCGCGTTGCGGTTTTGTCGCAGAGGATCATCTTTTGCCGATTAGTCAGCAAGTTTGCTCAGAAGTTGTTCCGACCTTTTCGTGTGCCGTTGAAAAGGGAACTCTTTTTGAATCTGTTCTGCTCAATTCAGTTATGATAGAAAACCATGCGGAGCTTTCCGAATCTTTCGGGAATATGACGTGGCTCGGCTTGCATTTGCCGGAGTTAACCGAATCTATTTGCAATCTTGCCCGTAAACGCGGTTCTTCTAAGAATAAGAATTGACATGGTGATTGCGCTGACCCTTATGCTGATCACACTGATTGGTTGTCTGTTAGGCTTTTTCTTCGTTAAAAGCTTGTCTTTCCTGGACAGAATCATTCTTGTTGTGGTCATGCTTGGAATACTGTTTGTTATGCTGGTATATATCGTGATTGAAGGCTGGTGACAAAAAACGCCCTGCGGCGGACGGGTGTTCCGATAAATCAGGACGAAAGAACATAGTCCCCCCGTCCCCTGCATATACTGCTCCGAATCACAAGGCGGAGGAGGGGTTGCTATGGATACAAGCAGGCGACAGGGAGGACTCCCGATCCCGGCTGGGACGCAGGCAATCCGGCGGACAGACGGCACCGGGACAATCTTCGGAGGGCGGGGAAGCGGTTCCTTGCCAATGCGGGGGCGGTATCGTTTGGGAAAACGGGCACGGATGGCAACGGTCTGCCTGCTGGTCGTCCTGTGCCTGATGGCGGCGGTAATACCCGTCTTCCGACAGACGGGAACTTCGGGCGGGCACGGGTGGTTGTCTGCATTGTGCCGCCTCATGAGCAGTGCCGGATTGCCGCCCACCGGACAATCCGCATCCGGTGTCGGGCAAACGGAAGCGCCTGACGGAACAACCGAAACACCGACGGCGGCGGAAATAACCCGGGCGGAACCGGACAGAAATGCCGGATCTGCCACGGAACCGCTGCCGGAGACTGACCCCGCGGAGGCAGATAATGAGACAGAGCCTTCGACACTGCCGCCGGACACGTCCGTATGGACGGAAGAACCGACGGGGGCGCCGGAAACCTCGTGCTACCCGGAGAATGCGCCGGGTATTGCATACCGGGATATGAGCGAGAGCGAGCGCGGTGCCCACTACGTGTGGAATGACACCGACCGATTCATCTCCCCGCCAACGGGAGAGTGGACCTATGCGGGCGTCGAGCCACCGACCGTGCTGATAGTCTGCTCGCACCCCTACGAAAGTTACCGCGGGGGCGATGCCGCCGGAACGGTATCTGATCTGGCGACGGGATTGGCGGAGGCTCTGCGCGCACGGGGCGTGCGCGTTGTATTTGTCGGGAGCGCGCTATCCGGATTGACGCCAGACAGTTCCGTGCGGGAGAGCTATACCCGAACGCAGGCGTTGGCTCGCTATTACTGCCGCCTGTACGGAAATATCACGCTGGTGCTGGATGTGCGGCGCAGCGCGGAAACCGTGGGGAACGAGCGGCTTGCTACCTACGGAACGGTCAGGGGACAGTCAGCCGCACAGGCGCGGTTTATAGTGGATGCTTTGAGACGCGGCGCACAGCCGGACGGCTCCGCGACCGATTTGGCGCTGGCGATTGCCTTGCGGCAGGCGCTGTTTTCCGTGTCTCCGACTCTTGCACGCCCGGTGTATCTGCGGGCATCGCAAGGGCTGATACCGACCGGACTCTGCGGCACCGAGTACGCCGATGGGTACCCATCACCCTGCCTTCTGACGCTGGAGCTTGGCGCATCCGGCAACACGTTTTCCGAAGCGGAATGCCTGCTCGGCTATGTGAGTGCGGCGCTTGCCGCCGTACTGTCCGGGATATGACGGACTGCCGGGACATACAGACACGAAAAAAGGATCGGACATACTCATCCGATCCTTTTTTTGTGCAGTCGCGCCTGTAAGCCGGGTTCTGTGCCCCTCGCGGGGCGACGGTCATCTATCTGTGCGTCCCGTTGCCGGGAGCGCTCCGGAGCGGCGTCTCCCCCGCCCCGTGCCACCCAAAACACCCTCCCGTAAGGGAGGCGGCCGGGCAGACCGGATGGGTTTTCCCATCGCACTTACGGTGTTGCATCGGATAGAGTTTACAGCAGATCCATGTTACCATGGAAATGGGTGAGCTCTTACCTCGCCTTTCCATCCTTACCCCGACGCGTGCGCCGGGGCGGTTTATTTCTGTTGCACTTTTCCGGTGGTTGCCCACGGCTGATGTTATCAGTTATCCTGCCCTGTGATGCCCGGACTTTCCTCGCACTGCTGCCTTTCGGTGTGACGGCACGCGACCGTCCGGCGCGGCTACGGGTAAAGTATACCATGTTTCGCGGTATATGTCAAGGGGCAGGATCGGATTTTTGCGGGGTAACAGCGCCGGAGAAGGAAACGATCCTCGGGTACTGAGTCGGCTGTTTGCGCCTGCGATAACACGGGGCAAATCGGATAAAACGTCGGGCTTCACAAAAAATGCAGGATTTGCTGCAAAAAAATTCAGAATCCACTTGACAAACGGCTCGCACTGTGGTATACTCATTGCAACTTTTTCAGGAAAGGGGAACGGAGGACATGCTCGGCAGAACCGGTGGCAGGAACAGTGCAAATCGCTACTATAGCTATTATTACTTTTACTTTTATCTGTACAGCAGTGAAGTAAAAGCGATTTGTGATGCTCATGAACAGGTGCCTGCGTGAAAGAAAGTCCTTCGCCTTACCGAAAAGGCAGGATGGAACGGGCGTTTGCCGCATGGATCACGGATCCGTGCGGTATTGTTTTATCCGGAGCAGGAACGCATTGCCCGGATACAAAACCTGCAAATTCCGTCTTCCTGCAAACAGTCCGATTATTTATTCACAACGGAGGAATCAGTTATGAAGAACCGCAAAACCGTACTTGCAACCGTGCTGGCACTGGTGCTGGCGTTCACATCCGCGTTGTCCTTTTCCTCGTGCGGCGAGAGCAAAAAGGTCTATACCGTCGGCATCTGCCAGCTGGCAACGCATGATGCGCTGGACGCTGCCACGCGGGGTTTTCAGGATGCGCTCAAGGATAAACTGGGCGCAGACAATGTAGTATTCGACTTGAAGAACGCGGCTGGAGACAGCAATATCTGCAACACCATTGTAAATTCCTTCGTTTCCAAAAAGGTGGATCTGATAATGGCGAACGCGACCGCCGCCCTGCAGGCGGCATACAACGCGACCAGCACCATCCCGATTCTCGGCACATCCGTCACCGAGTACGGCGGGGCGCTGAATCTGAAGGATTTCAACGGAACCGTCGGCGGCAATGTTTCCGGAACATCCGACCTTGCACCGCTGACTGAGCAGGGAGATATGCTGATGGAGCTGTTCCCGGAAGCCAAAAAGGTGGGAATCCTGTATTGCTCTGCAGAGTCGAATTCCGAATACCAGGTCAAGGTCATGGAGGAGTATCTGGGCGGAAAGGGCTTGACCTGTACCCGCTACGCTTTCTCGGATACCAATGACGTGGTGTCTGTCACAACGCGGGCGGCTGCCGACAGCGATGTCCTCTATATCCCGACAGACAATACGGCGGCGACCTGCACGGAGGCAATCGGCGGCGTTGTCCGGGCGCAGAAGGTGCCTGTTATCGCGGGCGAATCCGGCATTTGCATCGGTTGCGGTGTGGCGACCCTTTCCATCAGCTACTATGATCTCGGCTATACGACCGGCGAGATGGCTGCCAAAATTCTGAAGGGTGAGGCGGATATTTCGACCATGCCCATTGCGTATGCGCCTGCCGCCAAAAAGTACAACGCGGATATGTGCGCCGCCCTGGGTATTACGCCGCCTGCCGGCTACGCGCCGCTTGGCTGACGCTGCCAATATCCGCACACGCAACGAAAAGGAGTTTTGATATATGGGAAACTGGTTTTCCTCACTTCCCGGTGCCATTGCGCAGGGTCTGATATGGGGTATCATGGCAATCGGCGTCTATATCACATATAGGATTCTGGATATCGCAGACCTTACAGTGGACGGTTCCATATGCACCGGTGCCGCCGTATGCACGGTTCTGATCATGCGGAACATCAACCCGTGGCTGGCGCTGCTGTGTGCTTTTCTGGTCGGGCTGGTCGCCGGGAGTATCACGGGGGCGTTGCACATCGGATTGGGTATTCCTGCTATTCTGGCAGGCATTCTGACTCAAATGGCTCTGTGGTCGGTCAATCTGAAGATTCTTGGTAAGGCGAATCAGGCAATTCCGGCGCGGTCGTATACGGTGTTGCTTTCCCAAATGGACATTCCTGCGGCGTTGCTCCTGCTGGGGATCGCAACGGCGGCAGTTATCGGCATGCTGTACCTGTTTTTCGGAACCGAACTGGGTTGCGGCATCCGGGCGACCGGTTGCAACCCTGCTATGAGCCGGGCGCAGGGCATCAATACCGGCGTCAATAAGGTTATCGGTCTGGCGCTGTCCAACGGTCTGGTCGCGCTGTCCGGAGGACTGCTTTGCCAGTATCAGGGGTATGCCGACATCAATATGGGGCGCGGCGCCGTGGTCATCGGGCTTGCCGCTGTCGTTATCGGCGAGGCGGTCGTGCGGCATATCTCTCCGAATTTTGCCGTGCGGCTAACGGGGGTTGCAATCGGAGCCGTTATCTATTATCTCGTGTACCAGACGGTTATTTTTCTCGGCTTCGACGCCGACCTGCTCAAGATGTTCTCGGCGGTCGTAGTTGCGCTGTTCCTCGGTATACCATACCTGCAGAAGACCGTCCGGGAGGCGTGCCATACGTCCAAGGCGGCAAAGGGAGGGAACAACCATGCTTGAGATGCGCAATGTAGTCAAAACCTTCAACAAAGGAACCGTGGACGAGAAGGTAGCGCTGGCAGGATTAAGTCTGACCGTGAAAGAGGGCGAGTTCGTGACGGTTATCGGAGGGAACGGTGCCGGGAAAAGCACCATGCAGAATGCCATTTGCGGCACATGGCGTCCGGACAGCGGCAGTATTCTGCTGGACGGAATCGACGTCACCCGCCTGCCGGAGCATAAACGTGCCAAGTATCTCGGGCGCGTGTATCAGGACCCCATGCTGGGAACCGCTGCGGCAATGCAGATCGAGGAAAATCTGGCGCTTGCGTTCCGCCGGGGACGGCACCGCACGCTGATGCCGGGCATCCGGAGGGCGGAACGCGAGGAGTACCGCCGCAAGCTGACCGAGCTGGGGTTGGGGCTGGAGAATCGTCTGACCGCCAAAGCCGGAACGCTGTCGGGCGGTCAGCGTCAAGCCCTGACGTTGCTGATGGCTACGCTTCAAAAGCCGCGCCTGTTGCTGTTGGATGAGCATACGGCGGCGCTTGATCCTAAAACCGCATCGGTGGTCATGTCCATCACCGAACGCATCGTACTGGAGGAGAGGCTGACCACCCTGATGATAACGCACAATATGCGGGACGCTATCCGCTACGGAGATCGCCTGATTATGCTGCACGCCGGCAACATCATCCTGGATATTTCAGGCGAGGAAAAGAAAAATCTCACGGTAACCGACCTTTTGGAGAAATTCTCGGTCAGCAGCGGCAGCGAGTTTTCGAGTGATCGCGGGCTGTTGGGATAAGAATTCCCTCCGGTTTATATGGCGAAAAAAGAACAGAGACGAAAGCCACAGGGCAATCGTCTCTGTTTCTTGCTCACCGGCATTTGAAGTCAGCCGCGTCCAGGATCAGCTCCACACATTTTTCCTCCCCGAGCAGTCCGCTGTCCAGCGCGAGGTGGTAGTTGTTGCATACGCCCCAATCGCGGTCAGTGTGGAAGCGGTAGTAATTGCGGCGCCTGTTATCCATTTCCTTGAGCCGCTGTTCAACCGGCTTTTCGGTCGCGCCGTACCGTTCCAGCACGTGCTTGGCGCGGTGTGCGTTGTCTGCGTGAATGAAAACGTGCAGGCAGTCGGTGCGTCCGCGCAGGATGTAGTCCGAACAGCGCCCCATAATGACGCAGGCTTCCTTTTCTGCCAGCTCCTCAATGACGTGTGTCTGCGCCTCGTAGAGTTTTTGGTAAATGGACGGGTAGCCGTAGGAGCCAGCCGCACTCATGGCGATCTGATACAGGAAGCTGTTTGCGTGGGAAGCGTATTCCTCGTTGTCGCGGATGAATTCTTCAGACAGCCCGCTCTGCTTTGCCACCTTGCTGATAAGCTGACTGTCATAGAAGGAAACGCCCATCCGCTCGGCAACTGCTTTTCCAATGGTATGTCCACCGCTTCCGAATTCACGGCTGATGGTGATGATCCGTTTTGTCATACTGTTTTCCTCCTTACATATTCGGTTGCGGCAATCCTCTGCCGCCTGTGGGGCACCGCCTATTCATCGTGCGATGAATGTTTTGAAACTCCCTAAGTACAGTATAGCACAAAACAGCGTTTTTTTCAAGGGGAATTTCCTGAATTTTCATTACGTCCCGTCTCCGTCAAGCAGAGCGGCTGTCAGGCGGAATATTTCACGGAAGCGGTCAGCGGCATAAAGCAGGTACATCCGCCCCGGTTCTTCCAGGTGGTAGTACATCCGGACGCGGCGCTTTCCGACCGTAACCTGTCGGGCTGAGATCAGCCCACGCTCCCGCATACGGTACATGGGGGCGTACATGGATCCGTCCTTCAGTCGCAGAGTACCGGCACTCCGCCGGACAAGCTCCTGCCGGATCTCGTAGGTGTACATATCCCGCTCTGCGAGCAGGGACAGAATCCACAACTCGGACAGCCCGCTTTGTATATTCTCGTCCACTGCATTGCACCATTCCGTGGGCAGATGCTGTTCTGTTTCCTGCATACCTGTCACCTCCTTGCTACCGCCGCGTGAAAATGCGGCATTTACGGATATTGTTGTGCGCCTGTTCCATGACAGGCTACCTGAGGGGGGCGTGCAATCCGGATACATCTACGCCCTCCAGCTCCAGCAGATAACGCTTGCGCGGCAAACCGCCAGCATAGCCGACCAGATTGCCGCCGGCGCCGATGACGCGATGGCAGGGGATCATCAACGATATGGGGTTGTGCCCGACGGCACCGCCGACCGCCTGCGCGGATACCCGACCGCCGCGCTCCGCTTCCAGCCGACGGGCAATGTCCCCATATGTTACGACCTGTCCCCAGGGAATGTCGAGCAGAATGCGCCAGACGGCAAGACGGAATGGGGAGCCGACCGGTGATAACCGGGGCATAGACTCCGGCTTACGCCCGGAAAAGTAGATGTCCAGCCAACGTTCCGCCTCCCGGAGGATCGGGAACGGGCGCGGCGAAACTCGTTCGGACAATGCGTTGTCGAAGCCGCGTTGTCCATCGAACCAAAGCCCGATCAGCGCATCCCCTGTTTGGTCGCTGACAACCGTTATGTCGCCGAGCGGTGAATGGCAGTGCATGATGTTGCCCATGTTCTCCTCCGTATGACGGTTCCCCTGTACAGGGAACGCGGTGGCACCTTTACCGATTGCGCACTCCGCTCAGGGAGCCTGCATTCCGAGCGGCAGGCAGACCGACAGGAACGCGCCGGTGTCCGGCAGGCAGAAGGATGCAATCTGTACGTCGGGGGGCGGCGCGGCGGAATCAAAACGCAGGGGCTGACCGCCGCCATCCTGCTTGCAGAGCGCCTCGCGGCGTGTCCAGATACGCGTAAAGCCTGCCGATACCCCGCCCTCGGGCAGAAGCGCCCGCTCCTGTTCGGACAGAAAACGCGCCGCCAGCCTCCGGGCGCGTTCTTCCGGAACAGGCTCCTCTACATCCACGCCGACCCGCCCGCCGCCTGCCCACAGAAAGCAGGCGACGTGTGCGGCGGAATGTGACAGGCTGAAGTCTGCGTTCAGAGCCGCGCCGTCCCGCGACAGCAGAAACGGGCGCCCATTCGCGTCACGGCGCAACGAGCAGCCGGCGGACGTTACGCCCGCTGCAGACAGCAAAGGCGGCAGAAGGGACAGTGCAAACAGCCGGATCGGGGCGTTTACGCCGCGCGCAAGGTCAGCAAGATAATCAAGACTGTCACTGTCCGGAAAGTCAGCACACAGCGCCGCGTACAGCATACCTGCGTCCGGCGGCGGGCTCGGCATTCGGCGTACAGCCGGGAAGAGTCCGCCTATGTGCCGGAGCGGTGCAGGTGTGAGATCGGCGGTGTCCATATCAGCTGTTCAGCCCCATCTGTTCCATGAGCCTTTTGTTGAATTCCTCGGCGGTGTTGTAGCCCATTTTCTTTTGACGGTTGTTCATGGCGGCAATTTCCAGAATGATGGCGAGGTTCCGACCGGGCTTGACGGGGATGGTGATGGACGGAACATCAATGCCCAGAATGTTGGTCTTTTGTTCGTCAAGACCCAGTCTGTCATACATCTTGCCCTGAATCCAGTTCTCCAGGTTGATAACCAGATCAATGCGCTCGGTTGTCTTGATCGCACCCATGCCGAACAGACGCCGGACATCCACGATGCCGATACCGCGCAGCTCCACATAGTGGCGAATAATCTCCGGTGCCGTGCCGAGCAGTGTTTTGTCCGATACACGCTTGATTTCCACGGCATCGTCCGCGATCAGTCTGTGTCCGCGCTTGATAAGTTCAATGGCGGTTTCGCTCTTGCCGACGCCGCTGTCGCCCAGCAGCAGCATACCCTCGCCATACACCTCAACCAACACACCGTGCCGCGTTATGCGGGGGGCAAGATGCGTGTTGAGTGATCCGATCATAGCAGCCATGATCGGGCTTGTCTTTTTCTCCGTGCGCAGGATGGGGACGCCGACCTTGCGTGCCTCCTGCGCCATTTCCTCAAAGACCGGCAGTGCCGTGGTGTACAGAACCGCCACGGGACGTGCCTGAATGTAATTGACGATGCGGTGGCGCCGCTCCTCCGGCTCAAGCCCGATAAGGTAGCGGTGCTCTGCATTGCCGATCATCTGGATGCGCTCCGCATCAAATATCTCAAAGAAGCCGGCAAGAGCCAGCCCGGGACGGCTGATCTCCGGCGTAGTAATCAGAATGTCGTTGTAGTTGTCCGGGATCACGATTTCTTCCAAAGAGAACTCCTGCGCCAGCTTTACCAGCGGGATTGAATAAACTTCCTCAGACATAACGTTTTCCTCCAGCTTACAGAATATCCAGTTCGATATATGCGGCACTGCCGCGCTCCGGTAACGTGACTGTCAGGGTGGCTCCCGAAACCGAGGCGGTATAACCGGGCAGGGCAGGGTAGACGTCCGCGACACGCCACGCGCCCGCGTAGCGGGACAGGTCGATCTGCGTCTGAAGCGGTGTTCCGTCCGGCAGAGCGGTGGACCAGACCGCCAGCAGAAGTTTGCCGCCTTCACGATCCAGCAGACCGTAAGGGAAGGTCTCCCGTCCGGACAGCCGCAGGGTGCCTGCCGGGAAAACCGGTACGGCGCGCGCCGTAATCGTGCGGTTGCGTTTATAGATATCCGCCGCCTGCCGCATGAGCGAGAGGTTGAACTCATCGGCACAGTCAATGTGTCCCGACAAATACATCAGCCCCATAAGACCGGAAACCATGTTGTGTACTGTGACGCGCCCGTCCGCGAAGCCGGCGGTAAATTCTGCCGAAGGGCGGAAGCTGTCCCGGTAGTCGATCGCAACCGGGTAGGGGCACGCCCATACGCCGACCCGCTCCGGCGGCAGGCAGGCAGATAACCCCGTGATAACCGATGGCGTTCTCAGGTAATCCTCCTGGTCGCTGCTTGACTGCAGGTAAGAGTGGCGCACAGCGCCGAAGTCCGAACGCATGGCGCCGGAGCAGCAGCTTTCGATAATGAAGTCGGGGTACGCAGTGCAGATCTCGTCCACCAGCGACAGTACGGCGGCGGCATGGTCGCCAAGAGCAAGTGCTCCGTTCCGGTCGGGAGCGCCGGGCGTATCAATGCCCACACCGACAGACTGATTGTAGTCATTCTTGACGTAGCGGACTCCCATGCGGTACAGGCGGTCGAATACGCCGCGGATGTGAGCCCGGACAGCAGGATTGCGGAAATCCATGAAGCAACGGTCCTTGCCGATCACGTGCCCGTGACGGTACAGCAAAGCCTCCGGGTGTGCTTTGGCAAAGGCGGAGCCGATCCCAACCGATTCAATCTCAAGCCAGACGCCCGGCTTCATGCCGCGCGCAACGATCTCGTCCAGAATCCCCTGGACGCCACCCTCGCCGAATAGCTCGTCCCACGGTTCCCAGTCGCCCATATCCGCGCTCCAGTTGCCGGATGTCCGGAACCAGCCTGCGTCAATGACGAAATACTCCGCTCCCACACGGGCGGCGGCATCCATGAGAGGAATCAGCTTTTCGCGTGTCGGCAGTGCCCACAGGCAGTTCATGTAATCGTTGAAGCAAAGCGGCGGAACACCGCCCGGAAGGCGGCGCAGTGCCAGGGCACGTTTGGCGCCGATCAGCGCCGCGACCGCTTCTTCAAAGCCGCCCTCAACGCAACCGTACAGAGCCGGGCAGGTGGTATAGCGCTCTCCCGGCGCCAGTGTGAGCGTCCAGCCATCGTTACCTTCGCAGGCGGCACCCAGGAAGACGCAAAGGGTGCTGTCCTCCCGGTGCCCGCGCGCGCACAGCTCAATCTGCCAGCCCGTCCCGCCAACCAGCACCTCAAAAAAGTGCGTGCGGTGCAGTTCGGTATCCTCCAGCAGGAGCAGGGGGTAATACTTGGCAGTGCTCCACGTGCCGACACTACGCAGTCGTACCGAGGTTTGTGAATGATGATTGTAGGTCTTATACAGTCCGGCGTCCTCCGGCGACATATGCCGCCACTGCCCCTCACCCTGCCACGAGCTGTATGCAAAGTGGACGCGGAAACGGTCATCGTCCCAGCGGCGCTTCCCATCCGAGCCGATGCCGGTCAGGAACGCGGCGCTCAGCGTGTCCGCGAGCAGAGCCGTGTCGCCCGTGTTGACCAGCGTTGTGCGCTGGAGCGTGGCGCCGCCGGGGAGTGACTGGCGCTCCAGGTGTATTTCGCCCCGCCCGTCCGCCAGGTGGAGGACGCCGTCGGCTACCTGCGTTGCCGTCTCGGCGATGCCGTTTGAGGCGATGTAGGTGTTGTTGTTTTCGGCATTCAGATTCAGATAGAACGTGGATGCGGGTGTTTCCATGAGCATGACCATGGCTTTTGCATCAGCAAAAGTTTCCTTTCTTCGGAATTGCGCCAGGCACGTGGATTATTCCAGCGCCTCAAACTGCTCAAGAGCCGATTTGAAGGACGCCATCGCCGCGGCAAAGGCATCGGGCTTGGTCAGGTCAACGCCTGCCAGCTTGAGCAACTCAACGGGGCTGTCACTGCCGCCGGAGGACAGGAACCGGAAGTAGTCCTCCACTGCGGGTGCGCCCTCGCTGTAAATGCGTTCGGCGATGGACACGGCGGAGATGATACCCGTTGCGTACTTGTATACGTAGAAGGAGCGGTAGAAGTGCGGGATCCGCGCCCACTCGTAGGCGATCTCGGGATCGGAAACGACCGAGCGCCCGTAATACTTCCGGTTGAGCGTCAGGTAGGCATCATTCAGCACGTCCTTGGTCAGAGGCTGTCCCTTTTCCGCCATGTCGTGCGCCATGAATTCAAACTCGGCGAACTGCGTCTGGCGGAACAGCGTGCCCTTGAGCGTGTCCATGTAGTAAGAGAGCAGGTATTTCTTGACCTTGGGATCTTCCGTGTGCTTCAGCAGGTACTTGACCAGCAGTACCTCGTTGACCGTGCTGGCAACCTCGGCAACAAAAATCTTGTAATCCGACTTTTCCTGCGGCTGGGCGCGCTCGGAGTGATAGGAATGCATGGCGTGCCCCAGCTCATGTGCCAGCGTGAAAACGTTGCTGGTGGTGGGCTGATAGTTGAGCAGAACATAGGGGTGCGGCAGACCGAACACGCTGATGCTGTAAGCACCGCTGCGCTTTCCGGCGGTCTCCTCCACGTCAATCCAGCCGCTGTCGTGCGCCTCCTGCAAAAGAGCCTGATACCGCTCACCCAGCGGGGCAAGCCCCTCCTTGACGATGCGGAAGGCTTCCTCGTAGTCCACCTTGATCTCTGCGTCCTCCACGACCGTGGTATACACGTCATACATATGCATGGACTTGTAGCCGAGCATCTTCTTGCGGTCGCGGTAGTAGCGGTGCAGGAGCGGCAGATTCTTGTTGACCGACTTCAAAAGATTGTGGTAGACCTTGATATCAACATCCTCGGACGCCATTGCCATGGCAAGGCAGGAGTCATACTTCCGTGCGCGGGCAATGAAAACGTCCTTGTCCACGTTTGCCACATAGGTGGCTGTAATGGTGTTGATGAGCCCGATATACGCTTTGTAATACGCCTGGAACGCCGCCTTGCGTACCCGGCGGTCGGGGTTCTGGAGCAGCATTCCGTAAGCGCCGTGCGTGACCTCCACGGGCTTGCCTTCTACCTTGATGGTGGGGAAGGGGAAGTCGGCGTTGTCCAGCATACCGAAAATCTGACGGCTGCTGTCAAACACGCGGGCACCCTGCGAAAGAACCTCCTCCGTTTCCTGTGAAAGGACGTGCGGCTTTTCCTTGATGAGCAGACGCAAGGTGTAGTCGTAATCGGAAAGGCGCGGGTCGGCGGCGAACGCCTCCAGCGTCTCGGCAGGCAGGGAAGTCAGCTCGGGGGTTATAAATGCCGTCTCCGCCGCCAGCTTCATCTCCAGCTGGGACATCCGGGACTTGAGCGCCACGAATTCGGATTTGCGGGTATCCTCATCGCCGCGCATGAAGGCGTACACGTCCAGCCGAATGACATCCAGCATGATGGCGTTGAGCTTTTCCATGCATTCCAGCACGGTGGCTGCGTCGGTCAGCTTGCCCTGATAGGCGGCGAAGCCAGGCTTTTCCGCGACAGCCGCCTCAACCTTGCCGTACAGTGCCTCCCAATCCTCCTGCGTTGCGAAAATATCCTCTGTCCGCCATTTCCGGTTGGCGGGAACCTGTTCTCTTTCAAGTGCCATAGGAACTCTCCTTTGCAAAATTATTCGGCTATATTATACCACAGAAAAAGGCTTTTGGCAACAGGATTTGCCAAAAGCCTTTGAGTTTTTTGCATCGTCTTCGCCGTTCGCCGCTTCCTGCCGTTTTTACAGTGTGAGCAACAGGGCGAGCAGGACGGATAGCAGGATCCAGACGCCGGCAATCCCGGACAGAATATACCAGCGTTTCTGCCTGCCGTGCTTGTCGGAATGTGCCATGACCAGCCCCACTACCAATGGGGCGACGGGCACGAGAAACCCATTCAGGACATAGAAAACCCAGAACACCGGGACTGCGCTCTCATTGTTTTCCTCCCACGGGATCTCATCGTAATCCTCGTATCGGACATCGGATTTCAGTTCGGCGGCGCTGTCGATTGTCTGCTGCACCGCCAGTGCCGCATCTCCACGGAGCAGGACGGCATCCACATTGCCGGAACGGTAGGAAAAGTACCCGTCGGCATCAAAGTGCTGATTTCCCAGCGCTCGGTAGTCCACATACAGGTAGCCCTCCTCGCAGGTGTACAACCCGCCGGACACGGTGTACACGCATCCGGTTGCATCAGAGAAGCGTATCGCACACATGGGCATATCGAGCAACGTTCGCACATCCACCGTGCGGTGCTCCCCGGCATCCGGCAGGGCGTTGAGCCAATCCGCCGTGACAGGGGCAACGGTCGGGGTGCGCGTGCTCGTTTCGGGGTACAGGGCATAGCTGCCTTGCCCGTCGGACAGGAAGCGTTTAAGAGCGGCGGTGCCGTCAGGCGTTGCGAATACCGCAGCAACGTCCCCACTCCGCCCGCTCAGCCAGACAAAATCGGTCGCATGCAGCGGGCGGCGCACGGAGTAGAGCCCCCCGTCCGATGCCCGTATCTTGTTGCTGTACACATAGCAGGAGTTTTGCGCAACGCGGTAACCGGGCGGCAGGAGATAGCGGGTATATGCCGTATCATCGCCGGTCAGCGTATCACCATCCAGCTTCCATGTCACCGCTCCCGTGCGGTTCTGGTCGGATGCCGGGGCCGCCGAGACAGGCAGGGATAGCGGCAGGCACAGGGCGAGTGTCAGAAGCAAAAGAAAGGATACAAACAGCTTTTTCATGATGCACACCCCCTTATGCCAGATTCAGCCGGCGTTCCAGCTTATCCAGCGCGATAAAATGCAGGATGACGCCGATCGTTGCCGTCACGGCGATGGCGAGCAGAATAAGCACGGCAAGCGCCGGGTAACGGAACGCCGGATTCATCTGCCCGACCAGGAATGTGACGCCCTGTCCCATGTTCAGAAGCATGGAGGTGCCGAGCAACTGCATCAGCATCCCCAAGCCGGTCTGTACTGCGTAGTAGATGCCGACCGCTGCCAGAAACTTGTGCTTTTTTGCAATGACAGCTCCCAGCGTGATGCAAAGCTGTACCAGCCCGCTGTCCATCAGGATGAGGGCAACGCATCCGCACAGGAGCTCCAGCCCGTACAGGAGAAGCCAGGCGCCGCACCGGTTCCAGAGCTCCGCCGTAGTCCGTCCGAACGCCCTGAACAGGGTCAGGTCAACAGGACCGACCGAGCAGGTGCTCCATTCGGTAAAGCAGGGAGTCGGGATGATGAGTACGGCGAGCGTAACGATCAGGGTAACAACGCCGACCGTAGCCAGATTCCAGATCAGTGCATTGACGGTTTTCGCAAGGTACAGCGTGCGGCGGGGCACGGGGAGCGAAAAGGTCAGATATCCTTCGTCAGAAAAGAAGTTCTTGAAAAACCGGACATAAACGAGGATGGCGGAGATAACGCAGAAGGCAACAACTGCGAAAAACGCCGCTATTGCAATCGCCGACAACGCGAGTGACAGGAAGAAAACGGCGGCACTGTTCACTTCCTCAATATGAAGATTGACTTCGATTATGCCGCGCACGGCGAGGGAGCCAACGGCGCCCATGCCGAATGCGCTGGCAGCCGCGATCCACCATACCCGCCAGATGGCACGCAGGTCATGCTTCAGACACTTGCCGAACATTTGAACACCTCCCTGAACAGCTGATCCAGCGTTTTTCCGGTTTCCTCCCGAACCTCATCTGCGACTCCGGCGCGAAGTATCTGCCCGCCGTAGCCCATAAAGGCGAACTCGTCCAGTACCGGTTCGACGTCAGCAATCAGGTGCGTTGTGATGATGACGGCGGCGTCCGGGCTGTAATTCCCGATGATGGTTTGCAGGATGTAGTCGCGTGCGGCAGGATCCACACCGCCGATGGGTTCGTCCAAAAGGTAGAGCCGTGCCTTGCGTGACATGACCAGCACCAGCTGCGCCTTTTCCTTGGTTCCTTTTGACAGCGTCCGGAAGCGGCTGTCCGTCCTGATGCCGAGATCTGCCAGCATATGTCTGGCACACGCCTCATCGAAATCAGGGAAGAAGTCGGAAAACAGCGCGATCATGTCCTCCATACGCATACTGTTGTTGAAGTACGTGCGCTCCGGCAGGTAGGAAATCAACGCGTTGGAGGCTTCGCTTCTGGGGGCACCGCAGACGGAGATCTCTCCGCTGTCCGGGACCAGCAACCCGGAGATCAGCTTGAGCAGCGTGGATTTTCCGCATCCGTTGGGGCCAAGCAGACCGACAATCTTTCCTCCGGTCAAATTGATGTTGAGATCCTGAAGGACCGGCTGTCCCGCGCGGTAGCTCTTACATAAGCGGGAGCAGGTCAGCACCGGAGCCTGTGCCGGGCTGGCGGTTTCTGTAATTGATGACATGGTGGCTAACTCCTTTCATACATGTGGGTCAGGGTCGTCTGAGGGGATTGCGGCGGATTGCGCCTCCTCCCGGATATACTGTACCAGATCGTCAAGCGTCAGTCCTGCCGCCTGTGCCTCCTCGGCGAGCTTTTCCAGCGCGTCCTGACGGGCAGTCCGGCGTGCGCGCTCCAGCGCTGCCTCGTCCGATGTGACGAACCGCCCGACCGTTCCGCGGCTGACCAGCAGTCCCTCGTCCTCCAGCGCGGACAGCGCACGCTGCATGGTGTTGGGATTGACGCCTGCCTCCATGGCGAGCTGCCGCACCGGCGGAATCTGTTCGTCGGGCTGATAGCAACCGTTCAGTATGTCTGCCCGGATATGCCGGACGATCTGCCGGTAGACGGGCGAATGCCCGCGGAACTGCCATGTCATTTGCTTCTGCCCTCCCTGCCTGTGGCGCTTGTACGCTTGTTCTAAGACAATAATACAACACTTCCGGCAATTTGTCAATACCCCGCGGGCAAGAAACCTGAAAATTTTAGCTTTTTGAGCCAGCCCTCTCCCTTGACAAACCCGCCCCCGTATGATATAATGGGATTGTTCACCGGGAGATCGGTGGGCGCGCGGACGCTCAGCCCGTGCAACTGAATACCGTGCCTTGCAACTGACGGAGAATGTGGGTGTACCACAGGGGAGCAGGGTATGTACGGGGGGGAAGCCCCCGATATACGCACGTCCGGTCGGGCGCGGCGTATGCCGACCGTCTGGGCACACGGATTTCCGATAAGGGGGATTTGTGCGCTCTTTTTGTATGTACCGGAACGGGGCACGCTCCGGAACCGGAATATGAGGAGGAAACGCAGTATGAAAAAAGTCGGAATCGTCATGGGCAGTGACAGTGACCTTCCGGTGGTCCACAAGGCGGCGGATACGCTGGAAGCTTTGCATATCCCTTACGAAATGCACATTTTCTCGGCACACCGGACGCCGGATGAGGCGGCGGCTTTTGCCGCCAATGCCCGCCGGAACGGCTTCGGTGTGCTGATTGCAGCCGCCGGTATGGCAGCTCATCTGGCAGGGGCACTTGCTGCCCGCACCACGCTGCCCGTGATCGGCATTCCCTGTAAATCGTCCTGCTTCGACGGCATGGACGCGCTTCTGTCCACCGTGCAGATGCCGGGCGGCATTCCTGTCGCTACGGTTGCCGTGAACGGAGCCGTCAATGCCGCCTTACTGTCTGCCGAGATACTGGCTGTCGGCGATCCGGAGCTTGCCGCCGCGCTGGACGAGCGCCGCGCACGGGAGGCGGCGGCAGTGCTGGAAAAGGACGCCGCTCTGCAGTCCGGCACACAGCCGCAGGGCTGAATATAACCGTTGCAGCAGGCAGTCGGCAGTTGCAACACCCAATGATTGAAAGTGGATTATTTACAAAAACATAACGGAGGAAACGGAAAATGAACACACAATCCAAGTCCGAAAGCTACGCCGCAGCCGGCGTGGACATCACGGCGGGGTACCGCGCAGTCGAGTTGATGAAACAGCATATCCTGCGTACCGTGACGCCCGGAGTCTGCTCCGATGTGGGTGGTTTCGGGGGGCTGTTCGAGTTGGACGTCACCGGTATGACCCGCCCTGTGCTGGTCAGCGGAACCGACGGCGTGGGGACCAAGCTCAAGCTGGCGTTCCGTATGGACAAGCATGACACAGTCGGGATTGACTGTGTTGCCATGTGCGTCAACGATGTCATCTGCTGCGGCGCAAGACCGCTGTTCTTCCTGGACTACATCGCTTGCGGAAAGAACGTACCGGAGCGTATCGCCGATATCGTAAAGGGCGTGAGCGAGGGATGCGTGCAGTCCGGCGCGGCGCTCATCGGCGGTGAGACTGCCGAAATGCCCGGCTTCTACCCTGTTGACGAGTACGATCTGGCAGGGTATGCGACCGGCGTGGTCGATAAGGCGCGTATCATTGACAACAAGACCATGCGTCCCGGCGATGTTATAGTCGCACTGCCGTCCTCCGGCGTACATTCCAACGGTTTTTCGTTGGTGCGTAAGGTGTTTGATATCGAGCATGCTGACCTGACGCTGCCCGTTGAGGAGCTGGGCGGCAGGTCGCTGGGCGAGGTACTGCTGACGCCGACCCGCATCTATGTCAAGCCGGTGCTGGCTCTCCTGGAGCAGGTTCCGGTACGCGGCATCTCGCACATCACGGGCGGCGGCTTCTACGAGAACATTCCGCGCAGCATCCCGGAGGGGTTGTGCGCCCGCATCCGCCGCGCGGACGTTCGCGTGTTGCCCGTCTTTGACCTCATCGCCAAGGTCGGCGGAATCAACGAGCGGGATATGTTCAACACCTTTAATATGGGCGTCGGAATGAGCCTTGTCGTTCCGGCTGAGGATGTAGAGAAGTCGCTGGAGATTCTGCGCGCGCACGGCGAGGATCCGTATGTCATCGGCGAGATTGTCGAGAACGCCGACAGCCGCATCCTGCTATGCTGAAGCGAGTACTTGCCCACTATGCAAGCGGGCTGTGTGCCGGAACGCTGATCGCCATCGGCGGCGGCGTGTTCCTCGGCTGTCGGAGCATGGGGAACGTCGGGCAGATTGCCGGTGCCGTGTTCTTCACGGTGGCACTGCTGTGCATCTGCCTGCAGGGCTACGCTCTGTATACCGGACGGATCGGCTTTATCCCGGAGAAGCATGACACGGAGGCACTGTCCGCGCTGTTTCTCGGGCTTGCCGGAAATCTGAGCGCTACGATGCTTTGGGGGCTTGCCGTGCGGTATGCCATCCCGAGCACGGCGGAAGCCGCAGACGCCGTTGCCGCCGCCAAGCTGACTCAGAGCTTTCCGCAGACGCTCCTGCGGGCGACACTGTGCGGCGTCCTTATGTACCTTGCCGTGACTGTTTGGCGCGACCGGAGCAAGGTTGTCGCCATCCTCTTCTGCGTTCCGGCGTTCATTCTTGCCGGATTTGAGCATTCCATCGCGGATTTCTTCTACTTTTCCGCGGCGGCGGAGTTTTCCGGGCAGATGTGGCTGTTCACACTTGCCGCCCTGCTCGGCAACTCGGTCGGAGCCATGCTTCTGCCCCTGCTGGCATCTGTCGGCAAAGGCAGGCGAGCCGCGTGACGGTTATTCGAAAGGAGCACACAGGAACATGAACAACAATTATCAGGAAAAGCCATACGTCCGCGTTGCCGTTCTGGTTTCGGGCGGCGGTACCAACCTGCAGGCACTGATCGATGCCGAGCGGGAAGGCGCGTTGCACTCCGGACGCATCTGCCTGGTCATTTCCGACCGGAATGATGCCTACGCGCTGGAGCGGGCGCGTATCGCCGGCATCGAGTCCGCCATCGTCGTGTGGAAGGACTGCCCGGATGCGCATACTTTTGAGCAAAGGCTGCATCAGTTGCTGGAGGAAAACGGGATTGATCTCATCGTGCTGGCTGGCTTTATGCGTATTCTGTCCCCGGCGTTTACCTCCGCCTATCCCCGCCGCATCCTGAACATCCACCCGTCACTCATCCCGGCGTTCTGCGGGAAGGGCTACTACGGTCTGAAGGTACATGAAGCGGCGCTGGCACGCGGAGTCAAGCTGACCGGCGCAACGGTACACTACGTCAACGAAATACCGGACGGCGGAGAGATCATCATGCAGAAGGCGGTCGCCGTCCGCCGCAACGATACGCCCGAAACACTCCAACAGCGCGTCATGCGCATGGCGGAATGGAAAATATACCCCCCTTCTGTCGAGCGCGTCTGCCTGCATATTTTGCAGGAGACCGGTGGGACAGACCGAACAAACGAAGGAGAGCAAAGCGATGAACGTATATGAAATCAGCCCGATGTCCGATGTGCTGAAAGGGAACAGCTACGTCGGCAGAGGTATCGTGATCGGAAAGACCCCGGACGGAACGCACGCCGTTACCGCCTACTTTATCATGGGGCGCAGTGCAAACAGCCGCAACCGCGTTTTTGTCCTGCACGACGGAGACCTGTTCACCGAGCCGTTTGATCCCGCCCGCGTGGAGGATCCGAGCCTTATCATCTATGCTGCCCTGCGGCAGTTCGGCAACCGTCTCATTGTTACCAACGGTGATCAGACCGACACCGTCCGGGACGGGCTTGCCGCCGGAAAATCCTTCTCCGAGGCGCTGGCTTCCCGCTCCTTTGAGCCGGATCGCCCGAACTTTACCCCGCGCATCAGCGGCATGGTCACGTTTGACTACGGCGATTGCACCTATGAGATGAGCATTCTCAAGAGCGCGGATCCGGAGGGGACGGCGACCAGCCGGTTCACCTTCTCCTATCCCGCTCTGCCGGGCTTAGGCCATTTCATTCACACCTATGTGTGTGACGGAGACCCGCTTCCCACCTTCCGGGGCGAGCCGGAGCGCGTGGCAATCCCGGACGACATTGATACCCTGACAGCGGACATCTGGAACAATCTGGACACGGATAACCGCATCTCGCTGTATGTCCGCTACACGGACATTGTTTCCGGCGAGAAGCAGGAACGCATCATCAACCGAAACGCCTGACGGCGCGCACACGGAAAGGAATACGGTATGAAAGAACTGGAACTGAAATACGGCTGTAATCCCAATCAGAAGCCTGCACGCATCTACATGGAGGACGGCTCCGAACTGCCTGTCCGGGTGCTGTGCGGTCGCCCCGGATACATCAATTTTCTGGATGCCTTCAATGCGTGGCAGCTGGTAAGGGAGCTGAAAGCGGCGCTGGGACTGCCCGCCGTCACTTCCTTCAAGCACGTCAGCCCCACCTCGGCTGCGGTCGGAATCCCGCTGCCTGAAAGGCTCAAGAGAGCCTGCTTTGTGGAGGATGTCCCGGAGCTGGATTCCTCGCCGCTGGCGTGTGCCTACGCCCGCGCGCGCGGAACCGACCGGATGTGCTCCTTCGGAGACTGGGTTGCCCTGTCCGATGTGTGCGACGTCGCCACGGCAAAGCTTATCAAGCGGGAAGTGTCGGACGGCATTATCGCGCCCGGCTATGAGCCGGAGGCACTGGAAATCCTTAAAAGCAAGCGCAAGGGCGCGTACAACATCGTGGAGATCGACCCCGACTACGGGCCGGCGCCGATCGAGCGCAAGCAGGTGTTCGGCGTGACGTTTGAGCAGGGACGGAACAATTTTGTCATCGACAGGGAATTGCTCTCCGACCGTGTAACGGCAAACCGTTGTCTGCCGCCCGAGGCTGTTCGCGACCTCATCGTATCGCTCATCACGCTCAAGTACACGCAGTCCAACTCGGTGTGCTACGCCGTGGACGGACAGGCGATCGGCGTGGGTGCCGGTCAGCAGTCCCGCATACACTGCACGCGGCTCGCGGGCGACAAGGCGGACACATGGTTCCTCCGCCAGCACGATAAGGTACTGGATCTTCCGTTCCTGCCCACGCTGGGCAGACCGGAGCGTGACAACGTGATTGACGGCTACATCAACCGCAATGAGGAGGATGTCTGCGCCGATGGCAACTGGCAGAAGTACTTCACCCGACGTCCCGAGCCCTTTACCGATGCCGAACAGCGGGCATACCTGGACAGCATCACCGGCGTGTCGCTGGGATCTGACGCCTTCTTCCCGTTTGCGGACAATATCGAGCGGGCGGCAAAAAGCGGTGTGTCCTATATTGCCGAGCCGGGCGGTTCCATCCGGGACGATCTGGTCATTGCCGGGGCGGATGCGCACGGTATGGTCATGGCGTTCACGCATATGCGCCTGTTCCACCATTGATACGGGAGGAGTGCGGAAGTGAAAACGGATATCATGGTCGTCGGTGGCGGCGGACGCGAGCACGCCGTCATCAAGGCACTGCGTAAAAGCCCGGAGGTCGGGAAGATTTACGCACTGCCCGGTAACGGCGGTATTGCCGCCGATGCGGAGTGCGTTCCGATCAAAGCAACTGACATTCCGGCGCTGGTCGGATTTGCCGTCAGCCACGGAGTGGGGTATGCGGTGGTCACACCGGATGACCCGCTGGTGCTGGGTGCGGTGGATGCACTGGAGGCGGCTGGCGTGCCCTGCTTCGGACCGCGTGCCAACGCCGCCATCATTGAAGGCTCCAAGGCGTTTTCCAAGCAGCTGATGAAGAAGTACGGCATTCCGACCGCCGCCTATGAGATTTTCACCGACCGGGAAGCGGCGCTTGCCTATCTGGAAACCGTGTCTTTCCCCACCGTTATCAAGGCGGACGGGCTTGCACTGGGCAAAGGCGTCATCATCGCGGAAACCCTGTCCGAGGCACAGGCGGCAGTCAATGCCATGATGCTGGAGGGGGCATTTGGCAAGAGCGGCGAGCGGATTGTCATTGAGCAGTACCTGACGGGACCGGAGGTGTCGGTGCTTTCCTTCACGGACGGCAAGACCATTGTGCCGATGGTGTCTTCCATGGATCACAAGCGCGCGTTGGACGGCGACAGGGGGCTTAACACCGGCGGCATGGGCACAGTTGCGCCCAACCCGTACTATACCGGTCAGATTGCCGACATCTGCATGGAAACCATTTTCAAACCGACGGTCTCCGCCATGAATGCGGAGGGACGCACCTTCAAGGGGTGCCTGTATTTCGGACTGATGCTCACGCCGGAGGGTCCGCGCGTGATCGAGTACAACTGCCGCTTCGGCGATCCGGAAACGCAGGTCGTACTTCCGCTTCTGGAAAGCGACCTTTTCACGGTCATGCGGGCAGTCACGGAGGAACGCCTGTCCGAGGTGCCCGTAACATTTGCGGACAGGAGCGCCGCCTGCGTCATCATGGCATCGGACGGCTATCCGGCACACTATGAGAAAGGCTTTCCCATCACGATTCCGGAGGATGTCCTGCCGTATGTGTACTCAGCCGGGACGGCTCTGAAAGACGGACAGCTCGTGACGGCGGGCGGTCGCGTGCTCGGCGTGGTCGCCGTAGCGGACACGTTACCGGACGCGCTGAAGCTAGCATACAAACGGGTTGAGAATATCCGTTTCGAAAACGCATATTACCGGCATGACATCGGCAGGCGCGCCTGCGCGCATGATATGCCTGTCGGAGAAGGGAAGTAACGCATGGTATATAGAGTATTTGTAGAGAAGCGGCAGGGGCTGGCACAGGAGGCGGAAAGCCTGTGCGGGGAACTGCGTAATTTTCTGGGATTGACCGACCTTACCGGCGTCCGTATGCTCAACCGGTACGATGCGGAGGGACTGACGGCGGAGGTGTTTGACCGGGCGGTGCGGACGGTATTTTCCGAGCCGCAACTGGATGTGACCTATACCGAGCTGCCGGCTGGCGGCGATGCCTGCTTTGCGGTGGAGTACCTACCGGGTCAGTTTGATCAGCGGGCGGATTCCGCGGCACAGTGCATCCAGCTGATGGCGGGCGGCGAACGTCCCGTTATCCGCTCCGCACGCGTGTACATCCTGTCGGGTAGTCTGACGGCGGAGGACATTGCCGCCGTGAAGAAATACGTCATCAACCCCGTGGAGGCGCGCGAGGCGGCGCAGGATAAGCCTGTCACGCTCGCTATGCGTTGCGCTCTGCCCACCGATGTGGAAACCCTGACCGGCTTCCGCGATATGGAAGATCCCGCGCTGACTGACTTTATCGCGGCGCGCGGGCTGGCAATGGATCTGGACGATATCCGGTTCTGCCGTGACTATTTCCGCACGGAACAGCGCGACCCGACCGTTACCGAGATACGCATGATCGACACATACTGGTCGGATCATTGCCGACATACAACCTTCCTCACAACCATTGACGGGGTGAAGTTTGAGGATCCGTGCCTTGCGGCGGCGTGGGATTCCTACGAGGAAACCCGGCGCAGACTGGGACGTACAAAGCCCCGCAATCTGATGGACATCGCCACGCTGGCGGGAAAATATCTGCGTGCCGCAGGCAAGCTGCAAAAGCTGGACGAGTCCGAGGAAATCAATGCCTGCACGGTTAAAATGACCGTCAGCCACGACGGGTGCGACGAGGACTGGCTGCTTCTGTTCAAGAACGAGACGCACAACCATCCGACTGAGATCGAGCCGTTCGGCGGTGCTGCAACCTGCATCGGCGGAGCCATCCGTGACCCGCTGTCCGGGCGCTCCTATGTGTATGCCGCTATGCGCGTGACCGGCGCGGCTGATCCCACCCGCCCTGTGTCCGAGACGATTCCCGGAAAACTGCCCCAGCGCCGTATCGTGCAAACGGCGGCGGCTGGCTACTCCTCCTACGGCAACCAGATAGGGCTCGCCACCGGCATGGTGGATGAGCTGTACCACCCCGGATATGCCGCCAAACGCATGGAGATCGGTGCTGTCATTGCCTCCGCACCGGCAGAGAATGTGCGCCGTGCCTGCCCGGATGCCGGTGATGCGGTCATCCTGCTTGGCGGGCGCACCGGACGGGACGGCATCGGCGGTGCGACAGGTTCCTCCAAAGCGCATACAGCCCATTCGGTGGAAACCTGCGGTGCCGAGGTGCAGAAGGGAAATGCGCCGGAGGAGCGCAAGCTCCAGCGGCTGTTCCGCAACGGCGAAGCGTGTCGCCTCATCAAGCGCTGCAACGATTTCGGCGCCGGCGGTGTTTCGGTCGCCATCGGGGAGTTGGCTGACGGACTGGAGATTGATCTGGATGCGGTTCCCCGCAAGTATGACGGGCTGGACGGCACCGAGCTGGCTATCAGCGAGTCGCAGGAGCGCATGGCGGTCGTAGTGGACGCGCGGGATGTCACACGGTTCCTTGCGTTGGCGGAATCCGAAAACCTGGAGGCGACCGTAGTCGCTCACGTGACGGATACGCCCCGCCTTGTCATGCACTGGAACGGACACCGCGTGGTCGATCTGTCCCGCGAATTCCTGAATTCCAACGGTGCGGAAAAGCATATTTCCATTGCACCCGCCGCACCGGAGACATACCAGCCGGTTATCCCGGTCGGGTTTGCGGACGGTTTCCGGTCACTGGTCAGTGACCTGAATGTCTGCTCCCGTCGCGGTCTCTCTGAGCGGTTTGACTCCACCATCGGCGCCGGTACCGTGCTGATGCCGTTCGGCGGCAGAAAGCAGAAGACGCCCATTCAGGCAATGGTGCAGAAGGTTTCCGTGGAGCATGGGGATACGGATACCTGCAGCTTCATGTCGTGGGGCTATAATCCGTACCTGTCCGAAAAAAGTCCCTTCCATGGCGCGTACCTCGCGGTCGTGGAAAGCGTCACCAAGCTGATTGCGACCGGCGCCGCATTTGAGGACGTCTACCTGACCTTCCAGGAGTACTTTGAAAAGCCGGGACATGATCCGCGCCGGTGGGGGCAGCCGCTTGCGGCTCTGCTTGGCGCGTTCCGTGCCCAGATGGAGCTGGGAATCGCCGCTATCGGCGGTAAGGACTCCATGAGCGGCAGTTTTGAGTCGCTGGACGTTCCGCCGACACTGGTCTCCTTTGCCGTCACCACCGGACGGGTGTCCGACGTCGTGACCAACGACATCAAGACCGCAGGACACCGATTGATCCGGCTCTGCCCGGAGATCGGCAAAGACGGTCTGCCCGTCCCGGAGTCCCTGCTGTCCGTCTGGAATACCGCCACGGTCATGATGCGTGCGGGCAAGGTGTACGCCGCCTATACGCCAACCTTCGGCGGCATTGTCGAGGCTGTGTACAAAATGTGTATCGGCAACGGGCTGAGCTTTGCCTTTGATGACTGTCTGACGCTGACCGATCTGTTCGGCTTTTCCGCCGGGACGCTGCTTCTGGAGGTTGATGCGGACACGGATGTTTCGGGTGCGTGCACGGTCGGAACGGTCACGGACGACGGACGCATGGTCTGGCGTGGCGAGACAGTGGAGCTGGCGGATCTGGATGCCCTCTATGAAGGACGGCTGGAAAGCGTATTCCCCATGCAGGCGGGCGAAACAGCCCCTGCTCCGGATACGGTCTCCGCGCCCGGCAGAAAGCCGGCGGCTCCCACCGTCGCATGCGCAACGCCGCGCGTGCTGATTCCCGTGTTTCCCGGCACCAACTGTGAGTATGATTCCGCCCGTGCGGTGCGCGCGGCGGGTGCCGAGGCGGACATCTTTGTTGTCAATAACCTGACTGCGGACGGCATCGCGCGGAGCGTTGAAACCTTTGCGGACAAGCTGAAGCAGTCCCAGATCGTGTTCATTCCCGGCGGCTTTTCCGGCGGAGATGAGCCGGACGGCTCCGGTAAGTTCATCATGGCATTCCTGCGCAATGCCGCCATCCGGGAAGGTGTCGGTGACCTGCTGGACAAGCGGAACGGTCTGATGTGCGGCATCTGCAACGGGTTCCAAGCGCTGATCAAGCTGGGACTTGTCCCCTTCGGGCGCATTTTGGATACCGATGTGAACTGCCCGACACTGACCTTCAACCGCATCGCGCGGCACCAGTCCAAACTGGTGCGCATCCGGGTCTCCTCCAATACCTCTCCGTGGCTGGCGGAAACGCAGATCGGGGACATATACACGGTTCCCGTGTCGCACGGGGAAGGACGCTTCCTTGCAAGTGACGCCATGCTGCACACGCTGCTTGCGAACGGGCAGATTGCCACGCAGTACGTGGATGCGGACGGGCAGGCGACCATGGATATTCAGTACAATCCGAACGGCTCTGCGTGGGCAATCGAGGGTATCACCTCGCCGGACGGACGCGTTATCGGCAAAATGGGGCATACCGAGCGGGTAGGCAAAGGACTTTACCGCAATGTCCCCGGCGAAACGGACATGAAAATGTTCGAGTCCGCCGTCCGGTACCTGCAGAATCAATAAAACCGAAAAAGGAGAACGATGATGGCATACATGACGGATATTGAGATCGCACAGGCAACGCCTATGCGCCCCATCGCGGAGATTGCACAGAAGGCAGGTATCGCGGACGAATACCTGGAGTCGTACGGCAGGTACAAAGCAAAGGTCGATCCGCGCCTTCTGAAGGAATCCGACCGCCCGGAAGGCAAGCTGATACTCGTGACCGCCATTACTCCCACGCCTGCCGGGGAAGGCAAGACTACCACAACCATCGGACTGGCGGACGGTCTGCGCCATATCGGCAAAAACGCCGTGGTCGCTCTGCGCGAGCCGTCCTTGGGACCTGTTTTCGGTATCAAGGGCGGTGCCGCAGGCGGCGGCTACGCGCAGGTAGTTCCCATGGAGGACATCAACCTGCATTTCACGGGCGATTTCCATGCCATCGGCGCGGCGAACAATCTGCTGGCGGCTATGCTGGATAATCACATCTACCAGGGGAACGCCCTGCACATTGATCCCCGCCGCATCACATGGCGGCGGTGCGTGGATATGAATGACCGTCAGTTGCGCTTTATTACGGACGGACTTGGCGGCAGAGTCAACGGCGTGCCGCGCGAGGACGGATATGACATCACGGTTGCGTCCGAGATTATGGCGGTCTTCTGCCTTTCCTCCTCCATCACCGATCTGAAGGAGCGCCTGTCCCGCATTGTGGTCGGCTACACCTACGATGAGCAGCCTGTGACGGCTGGTCAGCTCGGTGCGGTCGGCGCCATGGCGGCATTGCTCAAGGACGCGATCAAGCCGAACCTGGTGCAGACACTGGAGGGAACACCCGCCTTCGTTCACGGCGGACCGTTTGCCAACATTGCGCACGGCTGCAATTCCGTGATGGCTACCCGCATGGCTATGAAGCTGGGCGATTACGCTGTCACGGAAGCAGGCTTCGGTGCCGACCTCGGTGCCGAGAAGTTCCTGGATATCAAGTGCCGCATGGCAGGACTCCGTCCGTCTGCCGTGGTCATGGTGGCGACCGTCCGTGCGCTTAAGATGCATGGCGGACTTGCCAAAACCGACCTCGGCAGAGAGGATCTCGGCGCGCTGGAAGCGGGATTGCCCAATCTTCTCCGGCACGTGTCCAATATCGTCAATGTTTACAAGCTCCCCTGCGTTGTGGCGGTCAACCGCTTCCCGACCGACACCGATGCGGAAATCAGTCTTGTGATTGAGAAATGCCGTGCCCTGGGCGTCCGCACCGTGCTGTCCACCGTCTGGGCGGATGGCGGCGCCGGCGGTACGGAACTGGCGGAGGAGGTCGTGCGGCTGTGTGAGCTGCCCAATGACTTCTCCTTCAGCTATCCGCTGGAAGACAGCATCGAGGACAAGATAACCGCCGTCGTGCGTCGGATATACGGAGGGGACGGCGTGACCTTTGCGCCCGCCGCAAGCAAGGAGATAGCGCGCCTGACTGCACTGGGCTACGGCGACCTGCCGGTCTGCATGGCGAAAACGCAGTACAGTTTCTCGGACGATCCCGCCAAGCTCGGCGCACCGGAAGGCTTTACCGTGACGGTGCGAAACGTGAAGGTGTCTGCCGGTGCCGGCTTTATCGTGGCATTGACCGGGGATATCATGACCATGCCGGGACTGCCAAAGGTTCCTGCGGCACAACGTATTGACGTGGACGAGAACGGGCGCATCAGCGGGCTGTTCTGAAAAATGCTCCCGGGGGCTTCTGTCAGGAGGTCCCCGGGATTTTTTGCGCTCCCCTGTATAAATAATAGGGAAGAGCAGTACGCAGAGGGGCGCACACAAGCAAACGAGGAAACGCGCGGCAAGAAAATTTTTCTGAAAATCCGTTTTCCCACTTGCTTTTTCGCCGACAGTATGCTATAATAGCCCTACCATATTTTCAACAACAGATAGGAGTTAATCAAACCATGAACAAGAGTCAACTGATCAAAGCCGTTGCAGAGAAGAGCGAGCTGTCCCAGAAGCAGATCGGGGAGACCTGGAAGCTGTTTGAGCAGACCATCCTGGAGACCCTGAATGCCGGAGATAAGGTTCAGCTGTCCGGCTTCGGTACCTTTGAGGTTCGTGAGAGAGCCGAGCGCAAGGGTCGCAACCCCAAGACCGGCGAGGTTGTAGCGGTTCCTGCCTGCAAGTATCTGGCATTCGTGTCCGCCAAGTCGGTTAAGGCTGACCTGAACTGATATGCGCCTTGACAAGTATCTGAAGGTTGCCCGTATCATCAAGCGGCGCACTGTGGCGAACGAGGCGTGCGATGCGGCTCATGTCACGGTCAACGGAAAGCCCGCCAAGGCGTCCTACGAGGTGCGCGAAGGCGATGTGCTGGAGATCACCTTCGGAGCCAGAACCCTGCGTGTGCGGGTGCTGGATGTCAGGGAAACTGTAGGCAAGGCGGGCGCCACGTCCCTGTACGAGGTGCTGGACTGACCTGCTCTGCATACGCGGCGATTCTTCCGCATAGGATGGTGGTATCACATAGGGGAGACTCCGGGTATTTCCCGCACGACAAGGCGGCGGAGTACTGTTGAGACTCCCCGTACCACCAATCAACTATCACCGGAAGGAACGGTACGCGGAGCATGAAGGAAGCAGCAGAGATACGCCCTGGCGGAAGTGCCGGGAATGTGGGCGCAGTCCGACCGCACAGCCTGTGGGTGTCGGAGCGGGAGGAGATCACGGTACGTGGCGTGACCGAGGTGCTGAGCTTTGATGACAGCACGGTCAGGCTTACGACAACGCGCGGCGCCCTGACACTGGAAGGGCAAGGAATGCGTGTAACGGCGCTGGACACCGAAGGCGGTGTCGTGTCCGTGACGGGCCTTTTGTTCGGCGCATTCTACACCGACGGCGATACCCAGCCGGATGCAGATGCCGGGCGGCGCCGGGGGCGGTTTTCCCGCCTGTTCCGGTGACATGCCGCACGGGACGGACGTATGGAAATATCGCAGGGGCTGTTGGGGGCGCTGTTCTCGCTGTCGGCTGTGACCGGCGCGGGGCTTGGTGTCCTTTGGAGCCTGATTCGCCTTCTGCGCGGCATATGCGGCGCGGACAGGCGGGGTTGGCACACGGTGCCGGTTCGCATCCTCCTGACGGGGACGGACGTCCTGTTCGGTGTGCTTTGCGGCGTTGCGCTAATCCTGTTGCTGTACTATGTCAACGACGGTCAGTTCCGGCTGCTGGCAGTGCTGGGGCTGGGGTGCGGATTCTTTGCATGGTATCACACGCTGGGAAGACTGCTGGGCGCTCTGACAGACCGGCTGTCTGCCTGGTTGCATGCCGCATTACGGAGACTGTCTGTGCCGCTTGCGCGGCGGACAGGGTGCATGGTGCGGCGGCTCGGCAAAGCGTGCCGCGCGGTATCGGCGCGGATGCACAGGCGGCGGAGCACCGGAGGATGTAGAGAAACCGATGCGAACGTACAGGATCAAACAGAATAACGGATGAGGAAAGGCGGTGTGACTGTATATGAGCGCTTCAAAAGGGAAGCATGACCTTACGAATGCGGAAGCATACACACCGGCACAGGATGCCGACACCGAGAAGCGGCGGGGCGTGTCCCTGTTTGCGCGGGTGGCACTTGCGGCGGTGGTGGTTGCGTCGCTGATTATCAGTGTGTCCTCCATCATGCGTTTCAACGAGCTGGAGGAACAGAAAAGAGAACTGCAGGCAGAGATCGAGCATTGCAACGACGACATCAGTGAGAAGCAACAGCTGCTCAACGCGCCTGTGGATCGGGATTATATTGCCCGCATGGCGCGGGAGCGTCTGGGACTGCATTTCCCTGACGAGAATGTGTATTACAGCCGGACAAACGGCAAGCGGTAAGACGGGGCGGTAGCTGACGGAAGCCGAACCGCCGGTTCGGAGCCGTTGCCGAAAGGAGGTTCCTTTGGCGGAACAGAAAACCGGAGGGCATAAACAGATCGCCCAGAACCGGAAAGCCTATCATGACTACTTCGTGGATGACCGGTACGAGGCTGGGATTGCCCTGACGGGTACCGAGATCAAGAGTGTGCGGGCGGGCGGCGTGAATCTCAAGGACGCCTACTGTCAGATCAAAAACGGTGAGATGTGGGTCGTTGGGATGCACATCAGTCCGTATGAGCATGGCAGCTTCTTTAACCGTGAGCCGTTGCGCGACCGTAAGTTACTGATGCATAAGCGGGAAATACGCAAGCTGGCGGGACAGATTACGCAGAAAGGGTTCACACTTATCCCCCTGTCCCTGTACTTTTCCGGTCAGCGAGTCAAGGTCGAGGTCGGTCTGTGTCGGGGTAAGAAGCAGTACGATAAGCGGGATGCCATCGCGAAAGCCGAATCCGACCGGGAGATTGAACGCGGACTCAAAACGCGCACCAACCGGCAGGTCGGGCGCGGGGATGATGGCATTTGATAACCGATGCGGTCGGTATACAGTTGAGAGAATGACCGAGGACGGCATGGAGGAAGGACAGCATGGCGCGTGGGACGCACCAAAACCGGATTCCCCGGATATAGGGGGGTGTACTGGTTTCGACGGGGGTTCTGAAGCGCAGTAAGCGGGTCAGGCCGGGCAATCCTGTAAAAGGCCCAACCTAAAAAATTAAACGACAACAATTCTGTTGCTCTGGCGGCGTAAGCCGCGCCGCGGCGCATAGCGCCGCCCGTTCGCCGGGGAGGACCACGAACCCGGAGTGAGCGTCATGAAGTGGTAACCGTGAACCGGGGTTTCGCCATTGAACCGGTCATGCATCAAATGGCTGCCGTTGCCTGAGTTTGTCCCCGGACGCTGGCAACGGGAGATCTGATCAGGGACTACACCCGTAGAAAGCCGCGTGGACGGATTTTCGGACAGGGGTTCGACTCCCCTCATCTCCACCAGAAGCCCGCCGTAATTCTTAATGGATTGCGGCGGGCTCTAACTTTTGTATCTTGACGGCATGAAAATACAGCGCAGCCTCCGGCAGAATTATCTGCCGGGGGCTGCGCTGTGGACGATTCTACTGTTATTACTATTACGCGTTCTCCAGAAGTCCTTGCTCTGCCAGCCGGACAAGTCCCCGGTAGGCATCCGCCACCGCATCGGCGTCGTACTTTGCCAGTGCGTAGCGCAGGGCAGTCGGCAGGACGGCAGGCAGGGGAAGTGAAAGGGCAGGGAGCATCTTCTTTTGCAGGGCGGTCAATACGGTGGCAGGTTCGGTGCGCTTCAGACACAGCATACGGGATACCTCCAATGATTATGTTTTCGGTGGCTCAGCGCCTCCGCCCGATCAAAGCGCCAAAGCAGGATATGGCGACCAGTGCAGCATACAACCCGGCACGGGCACCGGACGAAAGCCCCAGGGACAGTGCTTGCCGGCTCGCATCCCCGAAGCAGAGCGAGCCCAAAAACAGAACCAGCACTGCCAGACCGCCGAACAGCAGCCCGCACAGCAACGGGGCGCACCCGGCGCGGCGCGAACAGACAAAGCCGCCGCACAAAACCGTCAGCCCCAGAACCGAAAGCCCCAGCGGCGTTATGAGAGAATCAGGATCGGGCATGGCGCAGACCGTCCCGGCAGCGATCAGCAGGAATATGAGCCCTGCCACTGCCGCTACCGGCATAGCAAACAGCGCACTGCCGAACGCCGTGCGCAGACTGCCTGCTCCTTCCGCCGTGCGGTCATCGCCTGCCCGGTCAGTCCGACGCACAGCGGGCAGGGCAGGGGGACGGGCGGAACGGGCGGCGGCACGGCGGCTTTCCGCGCGGGCGGAGCGGAACGATGCCGAGCCGGTTACAGGGACAGGGGCATTTCCCCGGGCGGTTGAAAAGCGGTTCATGAAGAATCCTCCGTATCGACATATCAGGATGGTATATCCTATGCCGATACGGAGGATTTCAGAACCCGGACGGGTATGAAGCGATGTGTGCAGGATAATAAATCCGTGTCGCCTCAGTCCTGTGCATCCTCCGCCTTGACATCCACGCGCTGGACTGCCGACTTGAGGATGCGGATGTGCGTGCGGTCATGCGAGGTTTCCAGCACCAGTGTTTCGTCCTTGATGCTGACGATCTTGCCGATAAGCCCGCCGATGGTGGTGATTTCGTCGCCCACCTGCAGGTTGTTGCGCATATTGTTGGCTTCCTTCTCCTGCTTCTTTTGGGGGCGGATCATGACAAAGTACATGACAGCGAAAAGCACCACCAGCATGGCGATCGTGATCCACGAGCCGGCGCCGTTCGCGGCTGCCAGAAAATGCATATGCATGTTTTTTTAACCTCCGTTGTTTTTCTTTGGTATCGTACTTATTATACCGTTCTGTCTGCGGAATATCAAGATACGATTTGTAAATATTTCTGCGCGGGCGCGAGCCATCCCGCGCAACAGGTTGACAAAGACGGAATTTTGAGATATAATGTGAGCAGGATATTTGAAAGCAAAGGATGCTCCGGCTGGAACCGGCGCAATGGGGACGGTATGTACATACTCGGAATGGAAAGCTCATGTGATGAAACCTCGGCGGCAGTTGTGAAGATGGGCGGCGGAACCCGCCGCATCTGCTCGGACATTGTGGCATCTCAGATAGACGTGCATCGGCTGTACGGCGGCGTCGTGCCGGAGATAGCCAGCCGCGCGCATATTGAGGCTGTCAGCCGCATCACGGAGGAGGCGCTCCGCACGGCGGGTGTCGGGCTGTCCGACATCGGTGCCATTGCGGTCACGACGCATCCGGGACTGATCGGCGCCCTGCTGGTGGGAGTCAATTTTGCCAAATCGCTGGCGTTCGCCAACGGCATCCCGCTGATCTCGGTCAATCATATTCACGGACACGTCGCGGCGGCGTATCTCACAGAGCCGACGCTGGAACCGCCGTTTCTGGCACTGGTCGTGTCCGGCGGGCACACCTCGCTGTTCCACGTGCGGGATTATACTGACTTTTCAGAGATCGGTGCCACGCGTGATGATGCCGCAGGCGAGGCGTTCGACAAGATCGGGCGCGTGATCGGAATGCCATACCCCGGCGGTGCGGCACTGGACAGGCTGGCATACGAGGGAGATCCGAAGGCGTATGACCTTCCCTCGCCTGCCATTGCGGGGGACACGCTGGATTTCTCCTTCTCCGGACTCAAAACCGCCGCGCTGAACATTATCAATTCCGCGAACCAGAAGGGAACGCCGCTGAACCGTGCCGACCTTGCCGCATCCTATACGGAAGCAGTGGTACACGGCATCGTGAAGAAGACCGGCATGGCGCTCACGCGTCTGTCCGGCGAAGTGAACACGCTGGTCATGGCGGGCGGCGTCGCGGCAAATTCACACCTGCGCACGGCGCTGGACACGCTGTGCCGCCGCCGGGGAATACGCTTTGTCGTGCCGGAGCGGGGGCTTTGCGGGGATAACGGTGCCATGATCGCTGCTGCCGGATACTTCCGCTATGAGAAGGGCTGGTTCGCGGGGACCGATCTCAACGCCTCGGCGTGTGACAGTGACGACTGACCGCGTACCCGGAATACATCTGAAAGGAGCCGTATGATGGAACACAGTGAGGATCAGGCAGGACGTCCCGTGGCGGTGTCCTCCGCCGTGGTGCGACGTCTGCCGCGCTACTATCGCTACCTGCGGGAACTGATCGCGCAGGGGCGTACCCGCATCTCGTCCGGCGAGCTGTCCGCCCTGATGAACGTGACCGCATCGCAGATACGGCAGGATCTCAACTGCTTTGGCGGCTTCGGGCAGCAGGGCTACGGATACAATGTCAGTTACCTGTTTGCCAAGATCAGCGAGATACTCGCGGTCGGGGAGGGCTTCAATGCCGTTATCATCGGTGCGGGGGATCTCGGGCGCGCGCTGGTACACCTGTCCATGTTTGAAAAACGCGGTGTGGATATCATCGCCATGTTTGATACCGGAGAGGGGCAGGCGGGCAACGTGTTCGCCGGAGTCCGCGTCCTGCCGCTGACTGATCTGGAGGATTTCTGCGCCGCGCATCAGGTGGATATCGGGGTCATCACCTGCCCGAAGGATCTGGTAAAGCCGATCGCCGAGAGGCTGGCTGCCTGCCGCGTCCGGGGGCTTTGGAACTACATGAGCGTAGAGCTTGGCTATGCGCCGGGCGGCATGGTGGTGGAGAATGTCCACCTGGGCGACTCACTCATGATACTCAATTATGAAATAGCATCCCGGATGGAGCATCGCGCCCCACGGGAGATTGCTGCGGAAGGGGACGGTGCCGCCGATGCGGCTGAGTCCCCGGACGGGCATTCGTGACCGGAAAACAAAAAACAGGAAGAAAAATATGTCTGTCAGAATCAATTATGAATACGATGCCGTGACCATTCCGGGAAAGGCGGTGCCGGCACTGGAGCGTGCCGGTGCTACGGATATCCGCCTCCTGATGGCGCTGTGTACCCGCGCCGATCTGCGGGGGGTGCCGGAGACTGACCTTGCCGCCTTTGCGACTGCGATCGGCTGTACAGAGGCACAGGTAGCCGCCTCGTTTGCCTTTTGGCGCGGCGTGGGCGTGCTTGTTATGGACGGGAGCCACGAGCGGGTGAGCGATCTGCTGCATGTGCGCGCGGAGCCGGAGCAAGTCAGAAAAGCGGACGCCGCCGGGATCGAAACGGGTGCCAAACCTGCCGTCGGTGTCCCGACTGGCGGCGAAGCAGTCGTTCCTGCCGCGCAGGAGACCGGCAGCCCTGCGACTCCGACCGCGGAGACAAAAGGCAGGCGCGCAAAGCCCGAACGGCATGACCAGTTGCCAAGCTACACGATCGAGCAGATCAACACCCTGCTGGAGGAGCATCCCGATACGGCGTCCTATATATCCGAGAGTCAGAACGTCTGGGGCAAGATTTTCAATACGCATGAGATCAATATCCTTCTGGGACTTGTGGACTATCTGGGGCTGGACTGGGATTATGTGCTCATCCTGCTTTCCTACTGCCGACGTCTGTCTGAGCGTCGCGGCTCTACCAAGTCACTGCACTATGTGGAGACGGTTGCGTTCGGCTTTTATGATGAGGGAATCTGTGACGCGGTGTCCCTGCAGGATAAACTGCGGCAGATGGAACTGATGGCAGAGACCGAGGGACAGCTTCGCAGTCTGTTCGGCATGGGTTCGCGGGCACTCAGCACGACCGAAAAGCGCTACTTTTCGACATGGCTGTACGACTATGGGTACGGGATGGATATCATTCGCCGGGCATACGAAATCACGGTGGACGCCATCGGCGAGCCGAAAGTCAAGTATACCAACAGCATCCTGTCCTCGTGGAACAGTAAGGGGCTGAAAACACTGGACGCCGTCAATGCGTTCGTAGAGGCAAGCGACCGCGAGCGCGGTAAGGGCAAGGGGGAGACCGCCCGGCGGGTGGGAAGCACCTTTGAGACCGATTCCTTTTTTGCCGCCGCCCTGCGCCGAAATTTCGGCGATGAAGAAGCCGATCCGGGCAAGGCGACACCGTCACCGGACGCGAATTCGTAATGCAGAAGGGAGAATGAGCTGTGGGATATACCAGTCAGGAGAATTACCGCCGCATCCGGCAGGAGTATGAGACCAAGTATCTGCGTGCACAGGAGGCGGCGGATGCCCGTCTTGCCGAAGTGCATGCCGCAATTCCCGCGCTTGTGGAGCTGGATAAAAAGCTTGGCGGGCTTGGGATAGAGATACTGCGCATCGTTCACGAGGGCGGCGATGTGGAAGCAGGCGTGGCTGCTCTGCGCGCGGAGAACCAAGCCATGCAGGAACGCCGCCGGGATCTGTTGACATCGCACGGCTTTCCGGCGGATTACACCGATGTAAAGTACGAGTGCCCTCTGTGCGGGGATACCGGCTTTGTAGACTGCAAAATGTGCGCCTGTATGCGCCGGCGGCTGATCGAGGCAGGATACGAATCCTCCGGTGTCGGGGAGCTTCTGCGGACTCAGTCATTCGAGAACTTCTCGCTTGGCTACTATGCGGATGACCCGCGCACGCTGACGCGTATGCGGCGTATTTTCAACATCATGAAGGAGTATGCCGATCGGTTTGTACCCGGACAGGCGGGTAACCTCGCCCTGTTCGGCGGCACGGGACTCGGCAAGACGCACCTGTCCTCGGCGGTTGCGGGCGTTGTCATCGGTAAGGGATACGACGTGCTGTACAGCAGTGCCGTGGGGATGCTGTCGGACTTTGAACGCCAGCGCTTCGGCAACGCCTCCGGCGTAGGCAATCAGACAGACACGCAGCGATACTACGAATCCGATCTGCTCATTATTGATGATCTGGGCACCGAAGTCAGCAACCAGTTTACGACGTCGGTTCTCTATGAGGTCATCAATACCCGCCTCAACCTGCGAAGGGCAACTGTCATCAGCACCAACCTGAACGAGGAGGAGTTCCGGCGGCGATACTGGGACCGTATCACCAGCCGGGTGCTCGGCGAGTACAGTCTGCTTCAGTTTGTAGGCAGAGATATCCGCGCGCAGAAGCTGGCGGAAAGACCGTAAGAACCACAATCAGAAAATACAACATCGGAAAGGAATTGCATACAGAGGTCATGAAAGCAAGGACATTCAGACACGGTATTCACCCGGCGGACGGAAAATCGCTCTCGGCGTCCTCTCCCATCCGCCTGTTTGTGCCCACCGGGGCAGGGGAGGCGGTGTACCCGCTCTCCCAGCACATCGGGACGCCGGCGGTGCCCGTGGTTTCGGTCGGGGACCGGGTGCGCGCCGGACAGAAGCTGGCGGAGGCGGGGGGCTTTGTGTCTGCCCCGATATACAGTGCATTTTCCGGTACCGTGCGGGCACTGGAGCCGCGGACTGCGGCAGGCGGCGAGACGGTTCCCTGTATCGTGTTGGAGACGGATGCCGAAACCGAGTGGATCGACCCTCGGTTTGATCCGGCAACCTCCGATGTGTTCAATGCGTCCTCCGTGGCTGCCTATATGGCAAGCGGAGCGCCCGAACACCTGACTGCGGAGGATATCCGTGCTGCCGTGCGGGAAGCCGGCGTCGTGGGGCTGGGCGGTGCCGGATTCCCTACGGCGGTCAAACTGACGCCTAAGAATCCGGACGCAATCGACCGTCTTATCGTGAACGGCGCGGAATGCGAACCCTACCTGACCTCGGATCATCGCCTGATGCTGGAACGGGGCGAGGCATTGGTAGCGGGTTGCCGCCTGTTGCTCAGGCTGTTCCCCGGTGCGGTCTGCGTGCTGGCGGTCGAGAATAACAAGCCGGACGCTATCGCGCACCTGTCCGATCTTGTCCGGGCGTGCGGCGATGCGCGCCTGTCGGTGTGTCCTCTGAAAACAAAATATCCGCAGGGCGGCGAGCGGATGCTGATCCGCGCGGTCACGGGACGGTACCTCAATTCCCGCCTGCTGCCTGCCGACCGGGGGTGCATCGTAATGAATGTCGCCTCTGTCCTTGCGGCATACGGCGCGATCTCGTGCGGTCGCCCGCTGACGCACTGCATCATGACCGTGACCGGGGATGCCGTAAGCAGTCCCTGCAATCTGGAAGTGCCCGTCGGAACCTCTTACGCCGCTGTGCTGGCGGAGGCGGGCGGGTTTTCAGCCGAGCCGGAGAAGGTTATTTCCGGCGGTCCCATGATGGGCACGGCGCTGTTTTCACTGGATATCCCCGTAACCAAGACCGCCTCGTCCATTCTTGCTCTGCGCCACGATCCGGTGGCGCTTCACGATGCCTCCCCCTGCATCCATTGCGGGCACTGCCTGCATGCCTGCCCGGAGGGACTTGTGCCGCAGTTGCTGTCGGCTGCTGCCGAGCAGGAGCAGTTTGATGTGTTTGAGAAGTACGGCGGAATGGAGTGCATTGAATGCGGCTCCTGCGCCTTTGTATGCCCCGCCGGGCGGCATCTCGTGCAGAGTATGCGTTACGGCAAGCGGCAGACCGGCGCCCTTATCCGGGCGCGGAAGGCGGCGGAGACATCCAATCAGACCGCACAGAAGGGAGGCGCCGGCAAATGAGCACCGAGACAACAATCAAAAACGAAACTGCATCCGGTTCCGTCCCGGGGAAGCTGACGCCGCGTATCCACGTGTCGGTTTCCCCGCACGTCCGCTCCGGAGCGAGTACGACCGCCATCATGCGCGATGTCGCGCTGGCATTGCTGCCGGCGTGCGCTATGGGTGTGTACGCCTTCGGTTGGCGGGCACTGGCTGTGATCGCCGTCTGCATCGCGTCCTGCGTGCTGACTGAGCTGGTATATGAGAAGCTGATGAAGCTCCCGGTTACGGTCGGAGACCTGTCTGCTGTCGTGACAGGCGTAATTCTTGCCGTCAATATGCCCGTCGGGATCCCGCTGTGGATGCCGGCGCTGGGCGGCGTGTTCGCCATCCTGGTTGTCAAACAACTGTTCGGCGGACTGGGGCACAACATTATGAACCCTGCGCTGGCGGCGCGCTGCTTCCTGCTGATCTCCTTTGCCGCCGCCATGACATCCTTCCCGGAAACCTGCCGGGTTCTGTTCGGAACAGCGGCGCAGTCCGGCTCCACCCCGCTGGCAGCTGTCCGGACGGGTGCCAGCATCGACTGGTTCGATATGATCTTCAATACGCACACCGGCTGTATCGGTGAGGCGTCCGCTGTCGCGGTTCTGCTGGGTGCCGTGTACCTGCTGGTACGCCGGGTTATCACCATCCGTATTCCCGGCGTTTACATCCTGTCCACAGTTGGGTTCATTTGCCTGCTCCACCTCATCCGGGGGACGGCAGATACCCTGACATTGAATTATCTGGTGGCGCAGGTATGCGGAGGCGGTCTGTTGCTGGGCGCTTTCTACATGGCGAATGATTATGTTACCTGTCCCATCACTCCGCTGGGACAGCTGGTCTATGCGCTCCTGCTGGGACTTCTGACTGCCTTGTTCCGTGTTCTCGGCTCTTCGGCTGAGGGCGTTTCCTTTGCCATTATTATCGGAAATCTGGCTGTTCCGCTGATCGAGCGAGTCACAGTGCCGCGCCCCTTCGGCGTACCGCGCCGCGGAAAGGGGGCTTGACCGGCATGAAAAAAATCATCAAGGATACGCTTATTCTGACTGCGATTACGCTGATTTCCGGTCTTGCGCTTGCGACGGTGTACCAGATTACGAAGCAGCCCATTGCACAGGCGGAGGCTGCCGCTGAGCTGGCGGCATACGAGGGCGTCTTTCCGGAGGCTACCTTTGAGACGCTTGCGCCCGCGTCCTTTGATCCCGTTGCGGCTGGCGTCGCGGACGGGGAGGGCGTCACCGTTGAGGCGGTCGCCGCTGCCCGGCGGGACGGACAGACTGTCGGGTATGCGCTCAAGGTCACGTCGCCGAACGGTTACGGCGGCAATATCACCGTGGCGGTTGGTGTGGCAACAGACGGAAGCCTGACCGGCATCTCGGTAATCAGCCAAAGCGAAACGGCTGGATTGGGCGCAAAATGCGCCGCGGCTGACTTTGCCGATCAGTTCCGGGGAATCACGGGCGGAACGGTTGTGTTTACCAAGACTGGCAAGTCGGCGCCGAACGAGATAGACGCGCTGAGCGGCGCCACGATCACAACGCGTGCCGTTACCGCCGCTGTCAACACCGGGCTTGCCTACGCCCGAGACCATCTGCTGGAGGGAGGCACGACTGTATGAAAATGCCGAAGCTGAAGCCGGACACGCCGCTCGAACGGTTGTGGAACGGTATCGTGAAAGAGAACCCGACCTTTGTTCTGATGCTGGGTATGTGCCCGACGCTGGCGGTCACGACCGGGGCTATCAACGGATTGGGCATGGGGCTGTCCACCGCCGCTGTGCTGATCCTGTCCAATATGATGATTTCATTCCTGCGTCATGTGATACCGGACGGAGTGCGGATGCCCGCGTATATAGTCATCGTTGCCTCCTTTGTCACGGTGGTGGAACTGCTCATGCACGCTTTCGTAACGGATCTGTACGAGGCGTTGGGTATTTATATACCGCTTATCGTGGTCAACTGTATCATTTTGGGGCGTGCCGAAGCGTACGCCTCCAAGCACGGCGTGCTGGCGTCCGCCTTTGACGGGCTGGGCATGGGACTGGGCTTCACCGTCGCATTGACGCTGATCGGACTGGTTCGGGAATTGCTCGGCGCGGGGACTGCCTTTGGGGTGCAGGTTCTGCCGGGTGGCTATACGCCGATCTCCATATTCATTCTTGCGCCGGGTGCCTTCTTCGTACTGGCGGGGCTTACTGCCCTGCAGAATAAATTGCGTGCGCCCAGTGCCACCAACCGTCCCGGAGCCGAGATCGCCTGCGGCGGCAACTGTGCCCGTTGCGCCGGCTCCTGCGGTGCAGCCAATCATGAGACCGTGACTGCCGACCGCGCCGAGCGGGAGGCGAAGCTGGCGGCGGAAAAAGCAGCCGCAAAGCAGGCGGCTGTCAAAGCGGCTCGTGACGCTCAACCGGCGGCGTCTGACTCCGACCGAAAGGGGGATAACGCATGAGTGCCTTTTCCACCATACTGCTGACACTTGTGACGACCATGCTGATCAACAACGTGGTGCTGTCGCAGTTCATGGGACTGTGTCCCTTCCTTGGCGTGTCCAAGCAGATCAAGACCGCACTCGGCATGGGGGCGGCTGTCATCTTTGTCATCACGGCATCCTCGGCAGTCACGGCGGTTCTTTACCGCTATGTCCTGCTCCGGTATGATCTGACCTACCTCAACACCATTGTGTTCATCGTGGTTATTGCCGCGCTGGTGCAGTTTGTCGAGATGATCCTGCGCAAATTCAGTCCCGCCCTGTACCGGGCGCTGGGCGTTTATCTGCCGCTCATCACCACCAACTGCGCCGTTCTGGGGGTGGCGCTGACAAATGTTCAGAAGGACGCCTCGGTCGGCATGAGTGTCCTCAACGGTTTCGGCACGGCGGCAGGGTTCGCTCTGTCCATTCTGCTGCTGGCAGGCATCCGGGAGAAGACCGCGCACAGTCCGATTCCCAAGGCATTCCGTGGAATGCCCATCACGCTCCTGACAGCGGGACTGATGGCGATCGCGTTCTTTGGCTTCAAGTCGCTGGCGTAAAGGGGGCATACCAATGAGTCACGAACAGATCATTGCTATTGTGATAGCCTCCGGGCTGGTTGCCGGGGTCGGTATTGTTGTGGGAATATTCCTTGGTGTGTCAGGAAAGCTGCTATCGGTTCCGTCCGATGAGCGGCAGGCGGCGGTACGCGCCTGCCTGCCGGGCAACAACTGCGGCGGGTGCGGCTACTCCGGCTGTGACGGATTGGCAAAGGCAATAGCCGACGGAGACGCGCCGGTGAACGCCTGCCCTGTGGGCGGCGATGCCGTTGCCGGACAGATTGCCGCGGCGCTCGGCGTGGAAAAGATCGAGTCGGTGCGCATGGTTGCCTTTGTCCAATGCTCCGGCTCCTGTGACAAGACCAATTTTATCTACGAGTATTTCGGCGACAGCGATTGCCATCGGGTGGCATTGGCGCCGGGGCGCGGCAGTAAGGCGTGCGCCTACGGCTGTACAGGACTCGGCTCCTGTGTCCGCGCCTGCGAGTATGAAGCGATCCGCCTGGTCAACGGGCGAGCAGAGGTCATCCCGGATAAATGTCGCGCCTGCGGCAAATGCATCCGCGTCTGTCCGAACCACCTGATTGAGCTGATTCCTGCCGATGCTGCCTGCGCCGTCCGTTGCTTCTCTCAGGAGAAGGGCAAGCGGGTGCGGGATATGTGTGCCGCCGGATGCATCGGATGCGGACTATGTGCCAAGGTTTGCCCGACCGGCGCCATTACCGTAAAGAACAACATCGCGCACATCGACCAGAACCTTTGCACAGGCTGTGGGGCGTGCGCCGCCAAATGTCCTGCTAAGGTCATCATCGACCCGCGTGGGGAGAACCGGAGCGCGGTGTCCTGAAAAAACAATCAGGGCGTCTCTGATGATTCGCCGTGCGATGAATTATCATAGACGCCCTTCACCGTGCAGGGAGGTGCGGAAGCCATGAAACACGCAAAATGCAGGATGAACCCTGTTGCCGGGGTTCTGCTCGCCGTTCTGCTTCTCTGGCAGGCAGGACTGTCCGGGTGCGATTTTTCCGCGCCTGCATTGTATACCGCTTCCTACATGGATGTATTTGATACGGTGCTGACGCTCCGCATCGCCTCGACATCCCGCACGGCGGCAGACAATGCAGCGGCGGCGGTACACGCACGTATGCTGGAGCTGCACCGCGAGTTTGACATTTACCATGACTGGGCGGGGATGAATAATCTCAAAACCGTAAACGACCACGCCGGGGACGGGAAGCCGATCCCGGTGTCGGAGGATATCCTGAACCTGCTGGAGCTGGGGCGTGTCGCTTTTGATTTTTCGGGCGGACAGGTGAATATCTGTATGGGTGCTGTCCTGTCACTGTGGCATACCGCCCGCGAAACCGAAACGCTTCCGGATGCCGCCGCGCTGGAGCGTGCGGCGCGGCACACCGCGCCGCACGCTCTGCTGACAGACACTGCTACAGGTACTGTCTGTCTGACTGATCCGGATGCCCGGCTGGATGTCGGTGCCATAGCCAAGGGCTACGCCGCCGCCTGCGCAGCCGACTTCCTGCGGGGGCGCGTGGAATCCGGGGAGTTGACCGGGGTTCTTATGGAGCTTGGCGGGCAGGTGCTGGCACTGGGGACTCGACCGGACGGCTCGGCATGGACTGTTGGCGTGCGCGATCCCCGACCGGATGACGGCATTCTGCGTGAGCCGCCTGTCGGCGCAAGCCTTGCAACCTGTGCGGTCAAGGACATGAGCGTCGTGACCAGCGGCACCGATCAGCGCGGCTTCTTCACGGCGGACGGTGTCCGCTACCACCACCTCATAGACCCGCAGACTCTGTACCCCGGCACGCGGTATCTCTCGGTCACGGTTTTCGTACCGGACTACGCAGTCTGCCGGTTCGGAAGCAGAACAGTGGAAGCAACGGCGATTGCCGATGCGCTGAGCACCGCCCTGTTCCTCCTGCCGCAGGAGGAGGGCGGGGAACTGCTCTCCGGCGTTCCCGGTGCCTACGCGCTGTGGGTAACGGCGGACGGGAAAATCATCAAATCCGACGGCTGGGGAATGCCGTCCTGACGGAGGAATTTCAGCCATGACCGATTCCGGCAAAGCACCAGAGACAGAACGCCGCGCCGCACGGCTCAGGCTGGGCGATCTGCTTTTGGCGGCAGGTGTCCTGCTGGCGGCGGGGTTGCTGTTCTGCGTCCTGCGCGCCTGCGGCACGACGGGAGCGGAAGCGGTGGTCATGCAGGACGGGCGGGAGATACTGCGCATCAGCCTGAGTGGGGAGGACGCGGTGTACCCTGTGACTACGGACTACGGCAGGTACTGTATCAAGGTTCGGGACGGCATGGTCTCGGTTTCGGAGGCGCCCTGCCCGGATCAGATATGCGTACAGCATACTCCGACCGCAACGGCGGGAGACAGCATCATCTGCCTGCCAGGCAGACTGACAGTCACGGTCACGGACGGGCGCGGCGGAGTTCTGCCGGCGGAGGCAGACACATGAGGCGCAATACAACTGGCAAGCCGCCTCGCCGCACGGCGGTCGCCCTGACGCGGTTGGGAATGCTGACTGCCGCCGCGTTCGTGCTGTCGTGGCTGGAGTTGCTGATTCCGCTGCCCGTGCGGATGCCCGGCGTCAAGCTGGGGTTGTGTCACATCGCCGTTCTGTTTGCACTGTACCGCATGGGGTGGCGCGAGGCGGCGTTTGTGTCGCTGATCCGGGCACTGCTGGCGGCACTGCTGTTCGGAAGCCTGCCGACCTTGGCATTCAGTCTGTGCGGCGGTGCGCTCAGTCTTGCTACCATGCTGTTGCTACGCCGGACAGGTCGGTTTTCCGTGCTGGGAGTGAGCATTGCAGGCGCCGTCTGCCACAATCTGGGGCAGCTCGCCTGTGCTGCGCTCCTGACCGGAACGGCAGGATTGGGGTGGTATCTGCCTGTCCTGCTTGCCGCCGGGTGCATCACGGGTGCGGCGGTCGGCGGTGCGGCAGCCCTGACCGTGGCGGCACTGAAGCTGAAAAACAGATAGCATACCGGAAGCCAAAAGGTGCGGTTAAAAAACTCGTCTTGCGTTTTTTAACCGCACCTTTATTTTCAGGAAGTGAAGCGCGAGGCAGTACCGCACGATATGGGGCACCTCTGACTATTCTGTGTGCGGCGAGAGGTGCCATATGTCAGGCAAAGCGGCTTACTGCCAGTATTGCAGTACCCAGCGCGACCAGTATGCCGCCCGTCACGCGGTTCAGCACCTTGGGACTCGCCTTGTTGGCGAAGAAGGACGAGATCTGCGCAAAAGCCAGTGTGCTGATGACGCAGAGGATCAGTGCCTCCACGTCCGGCATCCCGCCGATGACGAAGTGGCTGACAGAGCCGGTCAGCGCCGTGGCGCTCATAATGAAAACACTTGTTCCTACAGCGGTTTTCAACTCATATCCAAGGATGGACGTCAGCACAAGGAGCATCATCATGCCGCCACCTGCACCTATGAAACCGCATATGAACCCGACAACGGATCCGCCTATTATCGAACGGATCGCCTTTTGCCTGCCCGTTGCCTGTGCAAACCTTTGCTTTGGCGCCATGACCGGTTTTACAATGAACTTGATGCCGAGCAGCAGAGTCATGAAAACCGAAAAGTTTCCCATGGTCGTTTGCGGTACCAGGCTGGCGACACCACTGCCGACCAACGTGAAGGCAAGTACCGACACCATCATGATAACGCCGTTCTTTATGTCCAGATTCCGGTTCCGGGCGTATGTGACAGCCGAAGCCGCACTTGCCAGCACATCACTTGCCAAAGCAATTCCGACTGCCATGTACGGATCCATGTGCAGGAACGTGATTAGCATGGGGCTGATGACAGCGGCGGCACTCATGCCTGCAAAGCCGGTGCCAACGCCCGCGCCCAAGCCTGCCAGTATGCAGATAATGACTTTCAGCAAGGCAAATCATCCCCTTCCGATACGGAGACACTGCTCAGGCAGTTCTCCAGCTTGCGCGTTATGCTGCGCAAAGCGGCGTACTCTTCCTGCGTGATGTCGGCGGTCAGCATGGCGGCGAAGTGCTCCTGCATCCGTTGTCCGTCGGCAATCACAGGTGTTGCCTTTTCGGTCGGGATGAGCCGCCTGATGCGCCTGTCCTGCGGGTCGTCCTGTCTTTCCAGAAAGCCGCTCCGGATCAGCGTTTCGACGCCGATCGATGCGATCCCCCGCTTGATGCCCCGGACGGTGCCGAGATCCCGCGCGGTGTTGTGCTCCGGGTTGTTTGCGCAAAAAAGAAGAATGTCGAAGCCGGTCTGATTGATGCCGTATTGTCGGCAGATGGGCGCGCACAGCGCGGCATACAGATTGGCAAGCCGACGCCCCAGCGACAGAAACTGAATAGCTGTCATGAAATCACCTCGTCTATCCAATATTGGAACATCTAATATTATACACATATGTAGCGGAACTGTCAAGAGGCGAAAGCAACAAAAAAGCGCGCCATCGGACGCACTTTTGCGTATGCTCTTGCATATACTGTGTCGACGGATTACCGGAGGGAGGGACAGGTATGCTTTTGACAAGGCAGTACGACCGGGTGCGTGCCGTGACCTACGCCGAGACGTGGGCACTTGCGCGCAACCCGCTGTTCATCAATTTTACGGGGCAGGGTGGGGACTGTACCAATTTTGCATCGCAGGCACTGCTTGCAGGATGCTGTACCATGAACTACACCCGCGATTTCGGCTGGTACTATATTACGCAAACAGACCGTGCGCCGGCATGGACAGGAGTCGCGTACTTTCATGACTTTATTACGCAGGCTCCGGCGTTCCGGGAAGCGAACGGCGGAACAGGCCCGTTCGGACGGGATGTATCCGTCGAGGACGCGGCGGCGGGTGATTTCATCCAGCTTGCCAACAAGGAAGGCATCTACTACCACACGCTGGTCATTACCGGCTTTGAGCCGAACGACATTCTGATATGTGCCCATTCCAACGATGCGCTGAACCGGCGGCTGTCCACCTATAACTATGCTTCGCTCCGGTTCCTGCATATAGACGGCATCGCGGTGGAGGTGCCGCAGGAGGATTGCTACGAGAAACTGCTGGCGGGCAAGGCACTGCCGGTCAATCCGCCGTCCGGCGGCTGAGTATGCCCGCAAATCAGCATGTTCCCGTCATGCCTGTCCCTTCAACTCCCGGATGACCTCATGTATGCTCCGAACGGGGACCAGGTGCATTCCTTCAACATTCAGCGAGCGCTTTTCTGTGTTGCGGAGCGGAACCACCGCCCGCGTGAAGCCCAGCCGTGCTGCTTCCCGTACCCGCAGATCCAGATTGGACACACTGCGTACCTCGCCTGCCAGTCCCAGCTCGCCGACGATGATAAGGTCATCTGGCACGACCCGGTCGGTCAGCGAGGAGATCAGTGCGGCGGCAATGGCAAGGTCGGCGGCAGGCTCTCCGACAGACAGTCCGCCGATGACATTCAGGTACACGTCATTCTGATAGAATTTCAGTCCCAGCCGCTTTTCCAGCACGGCAAGGATCAGGTAGACGCGGTTGTAGTCCACGCCGTTGCTGGTACGCCGGGGGGCTGGAAAGACCGTTGGAGTGACCAACGCCTGCACTTCGGCAATCAGTGGCCGCGTACCTTCAATCGTGCACAGGGCGCAGTTGCCGGACACGTTGCGCGGACGACCTGCCAGAAGCATTTCGGACGGGTTGGCGACCTCGCACAGACCTGCATCGGTCATTTCAAACACGCCGATCTCGTTTGTGGATCCGTAGCGGTTCTTGACTGCCCGGATAATACGGTACGCCTGTTGGCGTTCGCCCTCAAAGTACAGCACCGCATCCACCATATGCTCCAGCACCTTCGGACCCGCAATGCCGCCTTCCTTGTTGACGTGCCCGACCAACAGCATGGAGATGCCTTCAGCCTTTGCCTTGTTGATAAAGGTCAGCGCGCATTCCCGTACCTGCGTGACCGAGCCGGGGGCGGAATTGATGCGATCCGAGTAAATGGTCTGGATTGAGTCCAGGATCATGACGTCCGGGCGGATACGGTCGGTTTCCGCGAGAACCTGCTCCAGGTTGGTCTCGGTCAGAATGAACAGATGTTCCCCACCCACGCCCAGCCGTTCGGCGCGCAGTCTGAGCTGTCCGCCGGATTCCTCCCCGGACACATACAGCACCTTACGGCTTTGCCCCAGACAGTCGGATATCTGCATCAGCAACGTAGATTTTCCGATGCCCGGTTCGCCAGCCAGCAGGACGACAGATCCCAGCACCAGTCCGCCACCCAGTACGCGGTCAAGCTCACCCAGTCCTGTTCCGGAGCGCATGTAGGACGGCAGAGACAGCTCCCGGAAGGCGGTTGCCCGACTCTCTCCGGACAAGCCGGCCAGCGATGTGCGCCGCGCGGAGTTGGCGGAGACCTCCGGCTCCGGTTGGATTACCTCCTCCGCCATGGTATTCCAGCGCCCGCAGTGCGGGCATTTGCCCATCCATTTGGGCGATTTCGCACCGCATTCGGTGCAGACAAAAACGGTGCGCGGTGCCTTGGGCGTCATGTGCGGTTCCTCTCTTTCTTTCCGGGCAGGCGGGTAATTATATCGTCCTCCCGCCAGTTCGCAAACTCAAATATGCCGATATAGGTTCCTGCCAGCCGATCCCTGATTGTGACCGGTGTCCGCAGGCGTGCCCGCAGAGCGGCAAGTGCGGCGTCCTCGTCGCCGGCAGGAGAAGTCAGGAACACCTTTCGCCATCCCGATGATGGACGATGGTCGTTCAGCGCGTCCTCGTTCCGGTACCGCAATACGCAGGTCATCTCGCCGTTCAGTACCGCCTGTATGGTATCGCCGGCTTCTCCGGCGGACAAGTAACCGGTGATCTCGACCGCCCCGAACCAGAGCGATCCGTACAGTTCTCCCTGCCGGTCGGGCTGATTGGGGCATATGAACTGCAGACTCCAGCGGCTGTCGCGCGGGTTCCGGATGGTCAGTATGCTGCTCTCGCGCCCCTGCGCATCGGTATCGGCAGTGACAGTCGGGGCGTAGCTACGAAGTGTGCGAATCAGCTCCGGCATGAACTGCTCGGCGGCGGTCGGCATGACTGATTCCTCCTTGTGCGGTAATGATTACATCCTTTGCAGGGATTTTTGCCTGCTCCCCTCTTGCAATCGGGGCTGAAATGTGATATCATAAGTATAAACGATTTTGCGGAAAAAAGCAAGGGCTTTTCCGAAAAAGAAGGAGCGTGCCCATGGAACAGATATACACCATTCCAGTTAACGAGGCGTTTGAGGCATCGGCGTCAGATGCATCCTGCGGATGTCCGCTGTGTACCCTGTACAGAAAGCTGGAGGAGAATGAGCTGGAGCTGATACTCGGCGCCTCCATGATGGAGCCGGATGTCCGGATTCAGACCAACAGGGAAGGCTTCTGTCGCCTGCACTACGATATGATGTTTGTCCGCAAGAACCGCCTCGGTATGGCACTGACACTGGAGAGTCACCTCAAGGAGCTGAAGGACGAGATTCGCGACGGCGGACTGGGGGCGCCCGGTGCGCGTCCGGTAAAACGGATCGCGGCTATGGAGGAGAGCTGCTATGTTTGCCGGCGCATTGCATTCAACTTTGAGCATATGGCGGAAACCGTTGTGTACCTTTGGGACACGGATGAAAAATTCCCTGCCAAGCTGGAAGCACAGCCGTACTTCTGCCTCCCCCATTATCGCAAATTGCTGGAGTACGGGCAAAAACGGCTGGGGCGGAAGAAGCAGACGGCGTTCGCATCGGCAGTCGGCAGAGTAGTCAACGCTTACATGGACAGCCTGACCGAGGATGTGTCATGGTTCTGCAAGAAATTCGACTATCGCTACGATGAGGAACCGTGGTATAATTCCAAGGATGCGGTGGAGCGCGCTATCCGCTTTCTGCGTTCGGACATACACGTCCGGGATGCCGGCAAGCCCGGCGGGAAAGCCTGATGGCGGACAAATGCCGTTTTGCACCGTCGCCCGCATGAAATACTGAAATAAGAGGAATACTGCATATGATAGATCTGCTTGAGCTTCACAAGTTCTTTATCGGCAACCACCTGCACGCCGGGGATATCGCCGTGGACTTTACCATGGGAAACGGGCACGATACCGCGTACCTGTCCAAAGCCGTCGGGCCGGACGGGTTTGTGTACGCCTTTGACATCCAGGAGCAGGCACTGGCTTCCACGCAGGAGCGCCTGGTTGCCGAGGGCTGTCCCGACAATTACCGCCTGATCCTGGACTCGCATTCCAATGTCAAAAAATACGTCGATGTGCCGTTCAAAGCCGGTATGTTCAATTTGGGCTGGCTTCCGGGCGGGGACAAGTCTGTCACGACATTGCGCGAGACGACACTGCCGGCAATCCGGGACGCCATTGATCTTATGGATCGGGATGCCATTCTGAACATCGCTGTCTATCCCGGGCACGCGGAGGGAGACGCCGAGGGCAAAATGATACAGGAATACCTTGCCTCGGTGAGCCGGCACCGGATCTGTGCCACAATGGTAAAGATTCTCAACTCGCCAACCTCACCGTATTTCATCGTGGTGGAAACCAAGCCGGCAAAATGAACGGTGATGTGCGTGATACTGCAGTACGGAGGAAATTGCCTTGAAAAAGGATGCGTATATCGGTAAGTGTGCCGCTGTCGGTGCGGCTGTTCTGCTGTTCACCCATGCCTTGGGCGGATGCCGGGTTATTTTTGTTGACCCAGCCGGAGCAACGGAAACGACGGCGTCGGAGACTCTGCCGGCAACCTACACCTACCGGATCGATATCGGGAAGTACCGGGATGCTCTGTTTACCACCGATCCCGCCTACCGGGTGCTGGTCAACAAGACATACACCGTGGATGCAGGCTACGCGCCCATGCGCCTTTCGACGCTGGATGCCTCGCTGACGCTGAGCGGCAAGGAAGTGCGGCTGGAATCCACAGTAGCGCTGGCGGCGGAGGCGCTGTTGCGGGAGCTGTGGGCATACGGCTGGACAGATATCCTTGTCACCAGCGGCTACCGCACCTACAGCTATCAGAGCAGTCTTTTCAATCAGTATATTGCCAATGAGCGCGCCGCCCACCCGGACTGGACGTACGAGCAGGCGGTCACGCAGGTGCTGACATACTCCGCCCGTCCCGGAACCAGCGAGCATCAGACCGGGCTTTGCATGGATCTTATCGTGGGCGGTGCCAATCCCGTGCTGGATGAGTCCTTCGCCGACCATGCCTGCTACCGCTGGCTGGTCGAGAACGCGCATAAATTCGGGTTTATCCTGCGCTTTCCGAAGGGTAAGGAAACCGTAACGGGGTACAGCTATGAGCCATGGCATTACCGATTTGTCGGCGTGGAGGCGGCGACCGAAATATACCGGCGCGGGATAACGCTGGAGCAATATCTGGAAAAATACTGATCAGGTGTTATCCATGCGTATCCCGTCGTGCATGGCATCCCGCTCTGCCTCCTGCTCCTGCCGGATCGCCCGGACGCTGTCAGACAGGATGTTGGGGTAGGTGATCACGGTACCGAGGCAGGCGTCAAAAGAGTAGGCGTACAGGGCGTCGACATACATTGCGCCCGAAAACGGCGCGTCCGGCGGGGCAAGCGGCGATATATGCCGGGTTGACGAAGGGTATTCCTCTGAAAACCGTTTCATGTGGTTGCTTCCTTTCCTGCCGGCTCTGACCGGCGTACTTAGTCTGCCCGGCGGCAACTTGCCCGAACGTGGGAAAATAAGGAAGCGGTGGCTTTCAGTCGGGAGTCAACATAAAATCCCTGCGCTTTCGGAAATATTCATAAGCCACTGGCGGCACGGTCATACAATCTTCACATTTGACCGATATAATAGGGGTGTCGTTAAGGAAGGCGGTATCCGGATACGCCCTTTCCGCAGGCAACCCCCGGGCGGCGGCAGGTCGTGCCGCATCCGCCCGTTTCCAATGAAAGGTAGTGCATACGATTTATGGATGAGAGGAACATTCAACATGACGATGCAGTGAAGAACACGACCCAACCGGAAGAGTCCCAGGTTTACACCGCTGCCGAGCGGGACTTTGCATTCAACGGCAGCGCATCGCCGGACGGCAGCGGCTATACGACGCCGACCGGCGGACACGGATACGTATATGCCCCTCCGGCGGCTGCTCCGTCCGGCTCCGGCAAGGGAAGTCGCGCGGCGTTGATTGCACTGGTGGCAGTGCTGGCTGGTCTGCTTGTCGTTTCCTGCGTGATGCTGGGCAGTATGATGGCGCACCGTGGCACGGTCGGTGGGGACGTCTCTGCCGCCACGCAGGACAGCGACCACGAGACAGGCGGCGGTATGTTCATTGTCATAGACCCGAATGATACGACTGCGTCCACGGACGGGACGGGAACCAACAAGACCGGCGTGACCGAACCGGACACGGCAACGGCGGAGCATAGCCCGGCATCGACCGGCACGACGGAATCAGGTGTAATCCAGGCGACGCACCCTGTCCCGGAGAATGCGACCATTGTCAAAAAATCTCCTCTGCGCAAGGATGCCGACGGAGACGGCAAGCCGGACGCTGTTCTGGATGCTGACGGCAATATCCTGACATCCGCCGACTCGGGCAGACTGCCCGTGGCAACCGTGGTATACCGCGTGGCGGATTCCGTGGTGGAGATTACCACGGAGACCATCGTTAAGTCTGGCAGAATCGGGCAGTACGTCACGTCCGGTGCGGGAAGCGGAGTTATCGTTTCGGCGGAAGGCTTCATCATTACCAACAATCACGTTATCAGCGGTGCGGACAGCATTGTCGTGACGCTGACAGACGGGACCAAGTACGCTGCTACGCTTATCGGTACCGATGAGCAGTCGGATATCGCGCTTCTGTGGATTGATGCGGGCAGTAAGCAGCTGACGGTCGCTACCATGGGCGCGAGCTTCGACCTGGTAGTCGGCGAGGATGTGCTTGCTATCGGTAACCCGCTCGGTTCGTTGGGCGGCACTGTGACCGAGGGCATTATCAGCGCCACCGCACGACAGATCAGCATTGAGGGCACCGACATGACCCTGCTCCAGATTTCCGCACCCATCAACCCCGGAAATTCCGGCGGTGGGCTGTTCAATATGGCAGGGGAGCTGATCGGCATCGTCAATGCAAAATGCTCCAGCGATGACGTCGAGGGCTTGGGCTTTGCCATCCCGATTGATACCGCATATGACATTATCTGCGAGCTGTACCGCTACGGGTATGTGCGCGGGCGCGTCACCACCGGACTGACGCTGGTTGATGTCAGTTCCGTGAACCTGGCGCTCCGTTACTTCAATTCCACCTACACAGGTGTGTATGTGTACGAATCCAGCCTGACGGATGACCTGAAGTCCGGCGATCTCATCCTGCAGTTTGACGGGACGGAAATCACGGCATCCTCGCAGATCAAAACCCTGCTGGAGGGCAAGAAGGTCGGCGATACGGTTGAGGTGGTTGTCTACCGCAACAACGGGCGTCGCTGGGAGCAGGTCAATGTCAGCCTGACGCTGGGAGAGAAACAATCCGGCACGCAATCCGGCAAGGCGGCTTGAGTTGCCGTTCCCCCTCTGTGTTCCAAGGATTCCCTAACCTATAATAAAACAAAGTGCCTGTCCCACTCACGCGGCGGGACGCGGCACGGAAAGGACCGCTATGTATCACATTTTGGTTGTGGATGATGAGAGCCGCATACGGACGCTCATCCGCAAGTACGCCGAGTTCGAGGGACACACGGTCACCGAGGCAGGCGACGGCATGGAGGCAGTCAATCTGTGCCGCACGCAGACCTTTGACCTGATCATCATGGACATCATGATGCCGGAGCTGGACGGCTTTTCGGCTTGCCGGGAGATCCGGAAGATCAGCCAGACGCCCATCATCATGCTGTCGGCACGCGGGGAGGAGTATGACAAGATCAACGGCTTTGAACTGGGGATTGACGACTATGTTGTCAAACCGTTCTCGCCGAAGGAGCTGATGCTCCGGGTGGACGCTGTCATGAAGCGCGTCAAGCGTCCGGTGGCGGATACCGGCAAGGCGCCGAACCAGATTATTGAACTGGACGGCGGCGGACTGAAGGCAGACGTAACGGCGCGCATTGTCTATGTGGACGGTCAGCGCGTGGATATGTCACCCAAGGAGTACGACCTGTTCTTCTATATGCTGGAGAACCGGAACATCGCGCTCTCGCGGGAAAAGCTCATCAGTGAAGTGTGGGGGTACGATTTTTACGGTGATGCCCGCACGCTGGATACACATATCAAGCTGTTGCGCAAAAGCCTCGGCAAGTATGCCTCCTACATTGTGACGCTCCGGGGGGTCGGCTACCGGTTTGAGGAGAACTGACCGCGCCGACCGTGAACGGTAGCACCCTGCCCGGTTGCGACGAAGCGACCGGGCAGGTGTTGCCGTGCTTTGCGGAACCTCTGAATATTCCGTGAGCGACTGGCGGCTTTATGCCGGCTCAGCCGCGCGCGGAATTTTGGAGGTTTCCTGTATATCGGGCGGATTCCGCCGAGGAGGGAGGGAACGGGATGCACAGACCGTCGCCTGAGACGTCGCACTGCCGACGTCCGCGTATCAGCATATCCTGGAAGCTGTTTGCATACCTGACGCTGTTCACGACCTTTATTCTTATCGTGGTCTGGGTGTTCCAGATTGGTCTGCTGAACTACTTTTACCGGCAGAGCAAGTACCGGGAACTGGACGACGCGGAAAAATCTCTCAGTCAGGTGCTGGAGCAGAATCCGGATCAGCTGGAGGAGAGAATCGGACAGCTGTCAGACAAGTACGTTGCCTGCATTCGGGTCTACCGGCTTCGCTGGACCGGTAGCCGCGGGTACGCGGAAACGCTGGCGACCAGCCCGGACGTATCGTCCGGCTGTCTGATCCACAGTAGCATGAACGAGACTTACCTGACCTACCTGTACAAGCAGGCGGTCGGAAACGGCGGCGAATATACGGTTCTGGTGTCCCGCGATGACCAGGACGACAGCAGTAGCAGTAATAGCAGCAATGCGTATACGTTGCCATCGCGTCCGTCTCTTCCCGGTGTGCCGACCTGGCGGCGGCTGCTGAACAGCGAGACCGTCCTTCGGGCGAATGTCATCACGACCGGGGGCGATTCCGGCGGCACGGTGTATATGATTCTGATAAACGCCGAGATGGTGCCGCTCTATGCTACCGTGCAGACGCTCAAGACGCAATTTTGGGTCATTGCGGTGATCCTGCTTTGCGGTGCCGTCACACTGGCGATTCTTATCTCCAGAAATATCTCGGTGCCGATTGAAAAGATGAACACCGCCGCCAAGCGGTTGGCAAAGGGCGACTATAATGCTGATTTTGCCGTGAACGGCTACCGGGAGGTCATGGAGCTGTCGGATTCCCTGACGCAGGCGGCGGATGCACTCTCGCAGAACGACACACTGCAGAAAGAGCTGATTGCCAACATTTCGCACGATCTGCGCACGCCGCTTACCATGATCGTGGGTTACAGTGAGGTCATGCGGGATATTCCGGGCGAGAACACGCCGGAGAACGTGCAGGTTATCATAGACGAAACCAAGCGACTGTCCGATCTCGTCAACGATTTGCTGGATCTGTCCAAACTGCAGGCGGGGACGCGCAAGCCCAAGCCGGAGGTGTTCAGTCTGTCCGACACGGTTCGCTCCGTCATGTCCCGTTACAGCAAGCTGACCGAACGGGACGGCTACCGCATTGAGATAGATATCGACCAGGATGTGGATGTCCGCGCCGACCGCACCATGCTCCTGCAGGTTATATATAATCTCATCAACAACGCCGTCAACTACACCGGCGAGGATAAGCTTGTGCGCGTAACACAGCGTACGCTCCGTGACAGCGGCAAGGTGCGCATTTCGGTCACCGACAGCGGGGAGGGTATTGCGCCTGACCAGATACCGCTGATCTGGGATCGCTACTACAAGGTGGACAAGGTACACCGCCGCGCCATGATAGGCACCGGGCTGGGGCTGTCCATTGTCAAGCAGATACTGGAGGCACATCAGGCGACCTACGGTGTCGAATCCAAGCAGGGGAAGGGCTCCACGTTCTGGTTTGAAATGAACATCGTGCGTGACGGACGTGGGAATACGCCCGGTTCGGTCTGAGTGCCTGTACCCGTGCGGACAACCGCGCGGGCAACGGAATTCTTCGAGTCCTGAAAAAACTATTGCTTTTTTTCGCAAAGTGGTGTATAATACGGGTCATATTCCATTCAATCCGGGTAAGGAGGTGTCGTTTGTGCCCGATCTTTCGGCAGAACTGGATCAGTCGTTGATTGCCAGCCTGACCTGTCCGGTATGCGGTTGCGCCCTGCATACATCGGACGACAGGCGCTCGCTGGTCTGTGACGGCGCACGGACGCACTGCTTTGACGGGGGCGGCGGCGGGTATCTTCCGTTGGCACCGCGTCATCCCGGCGGCGGCGATGCCCGCGATGCCGTCCGGGCGCGGTCGCATTTTCTGAACAGCGGGTATTATGAGCCTGCCCGCGCGGCGCTGTGCCGGCTGGCGGCGGAGCATTTCCCTTCCGGGGGATGCCTGCTGGATGCCGGTTGCGGAGAGGGGTACTACAGCATCGGACTCGCCGCTTCGGGCTTTGCGGTCATGGGCTTTGATCTGTCCAAGTACGCGGTGGACGCCGCCACGCGGCGGGCGCGGGCAGAGCGCCTGCGGAAAGCGTCGCGGGACGGATCGCATACCCTGTTCGCGGTCGGCAGTGTGTTTGAACTGCCGGTGCGTGATTCCTGCGTGGACGGCGTGGTCAATGTGTTCGCGCCCTGCGCGCCTGCCGAGTTTGCCCGCGTACTGAAGCCGGGCGGTAAGCTGATCGTTGCGGGAGCCGGAGAGGAGCACCTCATGGGGCTGAAGCGGCTCCTGTATGACGAGACCCATGTCAATGATTCACGCCGGGATCTGCCGGGGGCGGACGTGCCCCTGACGCTCAGCGAGCGCCGCACCGTCAGCTTTTCCATGACGGTAGAGGGGCGTGAGAACCTGGATGCGCTGTTTTCCATGACGCCCTACTACTGGCGTACCAGCCGGGACGGGCAGGGAAGACTGGCGGCGGCGGACAGACTGGAGACATCGGTTTCTTTTGATTTCTTTGTGTATACGAAAACCGTGGATGAGTAAGAGGAGTGGAACGGATCATGAAAATGTCCCTGTGTATCCCCATGTATAACGAAAACAGCATCATTGCCGACACGGCAAGGACACTGTCCGACTATATGGCGGCAAATTTCGATGATTATGAGATTATTTTTTCCAACGACGGCAGTACAGACGGGTGCGACCGGACGGTTGCGGAGTTGGGTCTGCCGCACGTCCGCGTGGTAGGCTACCCCAATAATCAGGGCAAGGGCTGCGCCGTACGCACGGCGTTGCTGGCGGCGGAGGGCGATTTTGTGATGTTTACCGACGCCGATCTTGCCTACGGCACCGATGTTATCAGGCGGGTTTACGACACCTTCCTCAGCGAGGCGGAAAAGAACGGCAGGTACCCGGATATGATTATCGGCTCGCGCAATCTGTCCGAGGACGGCTATGAGGGATATACCTTCATCCGTCGGCTTGCATCCAAAATCTATATCAAGGTGCTGTGCTTTGTGGGCGGCTTCCGGCTGTCGGACTCGCAGTGCGGCTGCAAGGCGTGGACGCATGATGCCGTTCAGCGCATATTCCCCCGGTGCCAGGTCAACGGCTTTGCCTTTGACTTTGAGGCGATCCTGTGGGCGACCAAGCTGGGCATGAAGATCAAGGAGATCCCCGTCAAGATCATCAACCACCGTGAATCCAAGGTACACGTCTTTTCGGACACCTTCAAGATGTTGCGTGACCTGCGCCGGATGAAGCGGCGCATCGGCTCGATCCGGGTCGAACTGAACTGACAACGTTTTCCCATTCCACAGACCGACTATATTGAAGCAGGAGAATCAGATTTATGCAGATATCCATTACCGGTAAACTCGGAAGCGGCAAATCCACCGTGTGCAAAATGATCCGTGACCGCTATGATTACGAAATTTTTTCTACCGGCGCCATCCAGCGCGAAGTTGCACGTGAGATGGGCATCAGCACGCTGGAGCTGAATAAGCGCATGAAGCAGGATCATTCGTTGGACACAAGAATCGACGAGGCGACTACGCGGCTTTCCCGTGAGCGTCGGGACTGCAGACTGATTTTTGATTCACGCATGGCATGGCATTTTGCCGAGGATACCTTCAAGATATTCCTGACTGTTGATCCGACCGTTGCCGCTCAGCGTGTCATGGCGAATCCGCGCGATTCCGAGGAGCGTTACCGCTCGGTCGAGGAGGCGCGGGACAAACTTGTAGAGCGTAGTCGGGTCGAGCAATCGCGGTTCAGGGAGCTGTACGGCGTGGATTACTGCGATTATGGAAACTACAATCTTGTCGTGGATTCTTCCGCGCGCACGCCGGAGGAGATCGTGGACATTATTTGGGAGGCGTTCCGGGCGTATCAGAATGACCCGGTCGCAAACCGGCATATCGAGGTTTTGTGATGTTCGCAGGGGAATTGCACAGTACGTGCAGTTCCCCTGCTTTCGGTTGCTGCACCGCCTTACAAAGGGCGGGGAGGAAGGGCAGGGGACTGCCGGATGCGCCTCCCCGACGTACACATCGGCAGAACCGTGCTTTTTTTATTGATTTCATGCCGAAAAATGCGCCCTTTGCCGATTGACTTCCCGCGCAAGTCATGGTATAATAGCAAAAATACGACCGGTGGCTTTCCGCCTGCACGCACCCGGTAAAATGAAACGGAAGAGGAGATGTTATCATGGCAACCTTTATCAATGAACCTTCTCATACTTTTAATGAGTACCTGCTGATCCCCGGTTATTCTTCGGATCAGTGCGTACCCGCCAATGTAAGCCTGCGTACACCGCTTGTGAAGTACCGCAGGGGGGAAACACCGTCCATCACGATGAATATCCCCATGGTGTCCGCGATCATGCAGGCAGTGTCCGGCGACCGGCTGGCGGTCGCGCTTGCCGTAGAGGGCGGTGTATCGTTCATCTACGGCGCACAGAGCATTGAGAATGAAGCCGCCATGGTCAAGCGCGCCAAGAGCCACAAGGCAGGCTTTGTCCGCTCGGATTCCAACATCACCCCGGATGCCACCATGGCGGACGTGGTGGAGCTGGTCAGACGCACCGGGCATAACACGGTCGCCGTGACAGAGGACGGCACCCCGGAGGGCAAGCTGTTGGGAATTGTGACCGGACGGGATTACCGCCCCAGCCGCATGGATCCGACGACTCCCGTCTCCTCCTTTATGACTCCATTTGATCGGCTTATCACCGCGCCGGAAGGCACGACGCTGAAGGTTGCCAACGACATCATCTGGGACAATAAGCTCAACTCGCTCCCCATCATTGATGAGCAGCAGCACTTGTGCTACCTTGTCTTCCGCAAGGACTATGACAGCCACAAGCAGAACCCCAATGAACTGCTGGATGCATCCAAGCGGTATGTCGTGGGGGCAGGCATCAATACGCGCGATTATAAGGAGCGTGTTCCCGCTCTGATTGAGGCGGGGGCCGATGTGCTGTGCATTGATTCCTCGGAGGGCTTCTCGAATTGGCAGAAATTTACGCTGGCGTGGATACGCGAGCAGTACGGTGACAGTGTCAAGGTCGGTGCGGGCAACGTGGTGGACGCAAAGGGCTTCCGCTTCCTGGCAGAGTGCGGGGCGGACTTTGTCAAGGTCGGAATCGGAGGCGGTTCCATCTGCATCACCCGCGAGACAAAGGGTATCGGTCGCGGGCAGGCGACCGCACTGATTGACGTCTGCCGTGAGCGTGATCGCTACTTTGAGGAGACCGGTGTCTATGTGCCGGTTTGCTCGGACGGCGGCATCGTGTATGACCACCACATCACGCTGGCGCTCGCCATGGGGGCAGATTTCGTTATGCTTGGCCGGTACTTTGCCCGCTTTGACGAGTCCCCGTCCAACAAGGTCAGCATCGGCGGCACTTACTATAAGGAGTATTGGGGAGAAGGCTCTGCCCGCGCACGGAACTGGCAGCGCTACGACCTCGGCGGCGACAAAAAGCTGTCCTTTGAGGAGGGCGTGGATTCCTACGTTCCCTACGCCGGCAGTCTAAAAGATAACGTTGCCATGACGCTTGCCAAGGTGCGTTCCACTATGTGCAACTGCGGCGCGCTGACCATTCCGGAGCTGCAGGAGAAAGCTGTCCTGACGCTGGTGTCCGCCACCAGTATTGTAGAAGGCGGCGCTCATGATGTTATTCAGAAGGAAAAAAGCAACGCAGTGAAATGATTCCTGCCGGGGGTTCTGCCCCCGGCATTGAATTGTCCGTGGCTGTAGCTTTGCACCGTCGCTTCCGAAATTATCCTTGACAAAACCCGGCATATATGCTACAATTACGCTATCATAAACGGCGGCGGCAGCCAGTCGCCGCCCGGAAAGGTTGGTTGATTCAAATGGACAATACGGCTAAGACAATGGACAAGATCGTTGCGTTGTGCAAGACGAGGGGCTTTATTTTCCCCGGATCTGAAATATACGGCGGGCTTGCCAACACGTGGGATTACGGTCCTCTCGGCGTGGAACTGAAAAACAACGTCAAGCGCGCGTGGTGGAAGAAGTTTGTGCAGGAAAATCCTTATAACGTCGGGCTGGACGCCGCGATCCTCATGAATCCGCAGACGTGGGTGGCGTCCGGTCACCTGGGCGGTTTTTCGGATCCCCTGATGGACTGCCGCGAATGCCATGAGCGCTTCCGCGCCGATAAGGTAATCGAGGATTGGTGTGCGGAGACCGGTTTCACACTCCCCAAGCCCATTGATGCATTCACTCAGGCAGAAATGAAGGACTTTGTGGAGGAGCATACTATCCCGTGCCCGACCTGCGGCAAGCATAATTTCACCGATATCCGCCAGTTCAACCTGATGTTCAAGACGTTTCAGGGCGTGACCGAGGATGCCAAAAACACGGTGTATCTCCGTCCCGAGACCGCGCAGGGCATTTTTGTAAATTTCAACAACGTCCAGCGCACCACGCGCAAGAAGCTGCCTTTTGGCATTGGTCAGATCGGCAAGAGCTTCCGGAACGAAATCACCCCCGGAAACTTCATTTTCCGCGTGCGCGAGTTTGAGCAGATGGAGCTGGAGTTCTTCTGCAAGCCCGGCACCGACCTGGAATGGTTCCAGTATTGGCGTAGCTTCTGCCACAACTGGTTGCTCTCCATCGGACTTAAGGACGAAAACCTGCGCCTGCGTGACCACGATCCGGAGGAGCTGTGCTTCTACTCCAAGGCGACCACGGACTTTGAGTTCCTGTTCCCGTTCGGTTGGGGCGAGCTGTGGGGCGTTGCCGACCGTACCGATTACGACCTTACCCAGCATCAGAACACGTCCGGTGAGAAAATGGTCTACCGCGAAGGGGAAGGCAAGGACATGGTGGAGTACATCCCCTATGTCATCGAGCCTTCGCTCGGCGTGGAGCGCAGCGTGCTTGCCGTTCTGTGTGATGCCTATGATGAGGAGGTTGTCGATCCGGAAAAGAACGACATCCGTGTTGTCCTACACCTGCACCCGGCGCTGGCACCCGTCAAAGCCGCCATTCTGCCCCTGTCCAAGAAGCTGTCGGATAAGGCGGCTGAGATTTATACGGAATTGTCCAAGTATTTCAATGTGGACTTTGACGAAACCGGATCTATCGGCAAGCGCTACCGCCGCCAGGACGAGATCGGCACGCCTCTGTGCGTGACCTACGATTTCGACTCGGAGACAGACGGATGCGTGACTGTCCGCGACCGCGACAGTATGCAGCAGGTGCGCCTGCCCGTCAGCGAGTTGAAGGCGTATATCGAAAAGACTGTCGCTTTCTGAGACCGAAATCTATCCAGATATGTTTCAGCCGTGCGTGCCATAGAGCACGCACGGCTGTTGCGTCTGTGGCTTATCTGAGCATTCTGTAGATTTTTGCGTCGTCTCTTCCTGTTGACAAGCTTGGTCAAAAATGATATAATACCCATGATCACGCTCCACGACATTTGGAACATAAGGGAAGGACGGGACTATGACAAGACGGATTTTATTACGAGTCAGTCTTTTGCTGACGCTTCTTCTGACGTTTGTGGTTATCTCCTGCAAATCGACAGTGAATAAGCCGGAAGAGACCGAAACGAATGTAACTTCGGCTGCGAACGGAACGGCGGAGACCGGCAAAGAGACTGATGCGGAAGGGACAACCGAAGTTGATGTGACAGTGGCGGAAACTACCGGTGAAAAGTTGCCCGATCACGAAACAACCGGCGAGCCGTCCACTGACGGGGAGATGGCGGAAACAGGCACAGCTGCCCGGATATATACCGTCACATGGAAGAATTACGACGGCACAGTTCTTGAAACAGCCAGCGTGGAACACGGCAAAACGCCGACCTATACCGGCGCAACGCCCACCAGAGCCACGACAAAAAAATACACTTATTCATTCAGCAGGTGGGACAGAGAAGCGGAGGCTGTGACCGGCGATACGACCTATACCGCGCAATTCAGCAAAACTTCCAACAAGTATACGGTAACATGGAAAAACTACGACGGAACTGTCCTTGCGACGGACAGCATGGAGTATGGTGCAACGCCGAGCTACACCGGTACAGTCCCCGAAAAGCCGGCAAACGAGGAAGGCAGATTCCTGTTCCTTGGCTGGTCTCCTTCGGTGACTGCTGTGATTCAGGACGTTACCTACACTGCATGGTTCATCTCCGAGGCGGAGAATGCGAAATTCTTTGTTCTTTCCGGCACACAGGTGACGGGAGTTACTGCGGCAGGAAAAGAGCAGAGCGTTCTTTGCATTCCGGACGGCGTAACGAGCATTGAAGACGGAGCATTTTGGGGGTGTTCTTCCCTGACCTCCGTCACAATTCCGGACAGCGTGACGAGTATCGGCGGTTCTGCTTTTTGGGAGTGTACTTCTCTGACCTCTGTCACGCTCCCTGACAGAGTAGCGAGTATCGGTGATTGGGCATTCTATAAATGCTCCGGCTTGCAAAGCATTGAGATCCCGGAAGGAGTAACAAGCATTGGGACGTATGTGTTCTACGCTTGCACCAGCCTGACTTCTGTCACGCTTCCGGACGGATTGACCAGCCTTGGTGATCAGGCGTTCAGCCGTTGCACCGGATTGACCGATATCACTATCCCGGACAGTGTGACAGAGATTGGATTCGAGGCGTTCCGTGGTTGTATTGGCTTGACCTCCGTCACGATCCCGGACGGCGTGACCGACATCGGCGGTGCCGTGTTCCAGGATTGCACCGGCTTGACCTCAATCCTGCTCCCCGACGGCATGACGTGCATCGCCGAGGAAATGTTCCGGGATTGCAGCAGCTTGGATTCAATTTCTATCCCCGACGGTGTGAGGGAAATCAGAAGGTGTGCATTCTCTGGTTGCAGTAGTATGATCACGATTACGATTCCGAACGGTGTGACAAGCATTGGTGAAGGGACATTCTCCGGCTGTGCCGGACTGAATTCTGTTGTAATTCCGAGCGGCGTGACGGGTATCGGCGAAGGAATGTTCTCCGGTTGCACCGGCTTGATTTCGGTCACAATCCCCGCAGACGTGACAAACATCGGAAACGATGCGTTCAAGGATTGCAGCAGTCTTGCCTCGATTACCCTCCCCGATGGTGTCATGAGTATCGGAGACGCGGCGTTTTCCGGTTGTGGAAGTCTGACCTCGATTATGATTCCGGATAGTGTTACGGACATGGGGAATGGCATATTCAAAGATTGCGTCAGTTTGACTTCAATCATACTCTCCGATGGCGTGACGCGCATTGGTAATGAGTTTTTCACCGGTTGTGTTGCCTTGAAATCTGTCATATACGACGGCACAAAAGCGCAGTGGTCTGCAATCCGGAAGGGCAGGGGCTGGGATTCTGATACCGGTGCCTATACGATCCATTGCCTGGATGGGTATATCGCAAAACAGTGATTTCGTCGCCGACATAAGCAAGGAGCATCGTGGACAGCCGACGGTTGTCTCCGATGCTCTTCGGGAGATGCTTTTTTCGGACAGTTTGGAATTGTGGCGGTTGGGGAGCCGCCGATTTATTCGGCGTTCCGTTGAAATCCTGCCATGCAAAAGAAGTGAACGCTTTGTCCTGACTTTTTTTCAAAAACCTCTTGACAATCTCTTTGGATTGTGCTATAATACGTCCTGTTCGGTTGAGAGATCGACCGACGGCAATGCGGCATTAGCTCAGCTGGATAGAGTGCCTGGCTACGAACCAGTAGGTCGGGGGTTCGAGTCCCTTATGCCGCGCCACGGAGCGCTTGCGGATGCAAGCGCTTTTTTTGTCTTATGATTTTCCAAAGGGGGATCTCCGATACTTTCCGGAGATCCCCTTTGGGTTATACAACTTCCGGCTACGGCTAAACGCTCTGATCCGAAATAAACGCGGTCTGCCGCAGGCAGTCGCCGGCCGATACGGGTCGGGGGAGGCATAGTGTGAACAGTGCGTCCGCGCGGTGCGCAAGTACGGTCTGGCGGCAAGCGGGAGCATCCGCCGGTTTGGTGACGACCGGAATATAGGAACTTCCCTCACGCTGTGCCGACCGGAGATCTTTCAGGAAAGCGCACCCGCGCCGGTTCGCTGCCAGAAGCGTTGTGTAAACGGGCACAGCGCGTAAATCCGTATCCGTTACCCCGAGTACAGCGTTCAGCATGGCGCGGCGCAGGCGCGCGTCGGTGTACAGACGTGAATGCAGGGATGACAGGAATACGGCGGGTGTCGGGGCATCCAGTGCCGCGCGAACAAGCCGATGGGAAAGTCCCCCTGACAGACCGGAGAACCCAGTCAGTTCGTCCGGGTCAGCCAGCCTGAAAAAAGCGTGCAGGAAGGGGAGCAGGGCGGAGCCGTCGGTTGGTGCCTGTCCGGCACGGATCGCGTCCAGCCATACTTGCAATGCACCGTCCGGCATGGTGCCGGTCAGCATTGCACACAGGCAGTCCGGGTCTGCCGACGCGTCGCGCATCAGCAGACGGATGGCACTTGCCGATGGTGCAGACGGATCATGCAGTGTTTCGTCCCGGAATGCCTGCCCCTCCCGACGGACAGCCAAGGGGGTCATTGCGTCTCCGGCGGCGTGCATAGCGCGGAGGTATTGCATTGCAAGTCTGTCGTTGGAGGACGGGAAATCATCCGGGAGAGCCGGAGTCATATCCGACAATGCTTCCCGCAGGAGCCCGGACAGGGCTACGGCAGCACCGTCGCCCTGCCGCACCCGCGCGGCGGAGCGAGCCGGAAAGTCCGGCTGAGCCAGGATCTCCGCCGCAGCACGAAGAAGCGTCAGGTCTCCGCTTTCCGTGCCGAAGGCAAGTGTTTCGACGCCCAAACCGGACAGAACGGATACCCCGGCATCGGCGAAGTGCTCCGCGCTTGCCGCCGACCACGGGAACGGCAGCTCCAGCACGAGATCCGCTCCGCCGCAGAGAGCAGCCCGCGCACGCAGGTACGGGTCGGCGGCAGCAGGCTCGCCCCGCTGGACGAAGCGTCCGCTCATCACACATACGATGCACACGCCGTCACCCAGCGCTCCGCGCACCGCACGCAGCAGGCGCACGTGCCCGTTATGAAAAGGATTGAATTCGCAGATAACGCCTGCGGCAGGCGAAAGCGCAGCGTGTTTCATAGAAGCAGTGACTCCTTACTTGAAATACCTACAGTATACCACATTCCGGGCGTCCGGGCAAGTCCCCCTGACGGATTTTTTGCTTGCGAAAGCGAGGGGTGTTACATCGGCAGACAATTTGTAACTTTTCTCTTGTTTCCTGACTCCACCATTGACAAAGCCTCCGGCTGTCCGTATAATTGTACGTAGGATCTGCAGGCGATGCAGACCATGAATGGGAACAGAAGCGGCAAATCCGAGAAGAAATTGTCGGGCAGGAAGTTCTGCGCCTTGGCAATCAGAGCAACTGGCTTTTCCGCAAGCCGGAACTGCCAATATTTCTTCGTTGGTGAGAAAGGAAAGGTCACATATGAAAATTGAAATAGGTGAAAGCTTCAAAACACCGTTTGCGAACGAGGCAGGCGTGTATCAGGACGGCACGGTGCCACTGTACAGGGATGTAGACGGAAGATTGTGGGGCATGAGCGGGCATTCGCATATGGGGCACATCGGAATGTTCTGCGGAACGACGCTGAAGGATATGCGGTATGTATACGAGGCGAAGACGGATTTCGAGGTAGGCGCCGCCGGCACGGCGTTCGCCGGAATCAAATACCCGGAAGGAGTTTTGGCGCGAGGGAGCATCTGGCCGTTCGGCTTGTACATTTGCCCCGGTACGCATAGATTCTTTTGCTATTTTTACAATGAAACAGGTTGGAACGGCAAGGGCACTGCTTACGATGCGCTGGGACCTTGCGAGCAACCGCGGTTCGACTCCGATTTCCGGCACGTTGGTATGATGCATTCGGATGACGAAGGACGGACATGGACGTTTGACAGATGGGTTCTCACGGGAGAAGCCGTGTGCTTTACGGAAAAATATATTCCCGAAAGTATCAATGCCAAGGGGCAGACCGGGGACGTGGTCAATCTCGGCAGCGGCGATTTCTCATGCTTTTTTGATGCAGAGTTTTTGTATTTGTTTTATGATGTGATCCATGTGGACGTTGAAAAAGGGGAATGGCTTTCCTGCGATGTTTGCGTTGCGAGAACCAGATTGCGCAGGGACGGGATCATGGGTGATTTCGTGAAATACTATGACGGGAGCTTTTCCGAAGCCGGAAATCTGGGCAAAGAAAGCGTGATCGTCAGGAACGGCTGGCACCCAAGAGTCATTTTTGATACAGCAAGAAACCGCTACCTTATGTGTTATAACTTGTTTGACAGAACGTTGGTGGAAAAATTCGGATTAACCGAGCACATGGTGGTTTCGGAAGGTAAGAGCCTGACAGAATGGGGAGAGCCGTTGGCATTGCGGGACAGGGACGGACACTTCTTCGGAAATCATTATAACGCCATTGTGTCCGCTGATGCTTTCGGTCAGCCTTGCGAGTGCGCCGGAACCGTCTGCATAATGACCGGACATAACGGGACGGACGTCACGGGGTATGACGCCGAGATATGCGGCTGAATTGCGGGAAACACTGCACGGTGACAAGGTAGGTATTTCCGGCTTGGCGCCCATTGCGGATTGAACGGAACCATCAAAACAGTCTTGCTCCGGCTTTTTTGAAATTGCGCTTGACAGGCGCGGAAGCATGTGGTATAATAGCAGTGCGTTGCCCCAAGAACTCCAGATCCTGTCAGATTTGAAAGGAGCTTCCCATAGTATGAAACGCCGGTTCTTGATCGCGAGCATTATCATGACTGTTGTTCTTGCCCTTCTTCTGCCGTCCTGCGGGACAGACGGTCTGGAAACGGCAACAACCGTTCCGGAACTTCCGTCTTCGACAGATGCCGAAAGCGAAACAACTGCCAAGCCGGATATGTCCGGAGTGAAGTTGAAAGGTTCGACCTTCTCGGTTCTCTACCGCTACGGAGCCGGCTCATATGATGTCAGTGACGTATATTCGGAAGGACTTAACTCCGAACCTGTGAACGATGCCGTGTATACGCGCAACCTTCTGCTTGAGCACGACCTCGGGGTCAGTTTCAAGGCGGTTTTGAGTAAATCCCCGGTCGGGATGGTGCGGAGAACCGGCTTTGCCGGAGACGATCAGTTCGACCTGATCACGGACGCAATGAATCAGATGTTCCCGCAGTCACTGTCCGGTTATTACCATAATTGGCGGAAGCTGCCGCACTATGTTCCATCTGATCCGTGGTGGGACAGTAACGCGGACGAAGCGCTGTCAGTCCAGAATGTGGTGTTCCTCGCCGTCAGCGATGCCAGCATGAGTGCGTCGAGCAATGCGCGTTTTCTGTATTTCAATAAGCATCTCTGCGATTTATACGGTATGGTTGCGCCCTACGATCAGGTGCGTGCCGGCACGTGGACGATGGACTCCTTTGCGGATATGGTGCAAACTGTTGCCTTTGACCTCAACGGAGACGGCGTTTGGGACGGGCATGACCGTTATGGGCTGCTCTCCGAAACCTCGACATTCTTTATCAGCGGCTGTGATGTCCCGTTTACGACCAAGGACGAGGACGGGTATCTGACGGTTTCCTTCGTATCCGAACGGACGTCCAACGTCATTGATAAGGTGGCTGAGCTGATGCGCGACAAGACACACCTGCTGTCCTTCGATGCGGCTGCCAAAGGGCAGGATACGTCGGGGTACAGGCATATCTTTGACTACGGTCGCGCGCTCTTCGCGGAGGATCACTTTCTTTTCGTGCAGAACGGCGCAGGGGATGCCAATTGCTTTGTGGATATGCGATCCGAATACGGCATCCTGCCGAATCCCAAGTATGATACGTATCAGAAGCGTTACTGGCATCTGGTAGATCCGTTTGCCTGCGCGTGGGCGATGCCGTCATCCGTCAAGGATCCGGACAGAGCGGCAGCTATTATGTCCTACTGGAGCTATCTCTCACATGATACAGTGGTAGATGCTTTCTACGAGATCACGTTGAAATATAAGCGGCTGAATGCTCCGGAGGATTCGGATATGCTGGATCTGATCCGAGACTCCATGCGCTACGAAATATCCACTGTTGGGGATATGGGCATCACGTCAATCGTGGCTGGAACGGGGCAGGGAAGCGGTCTGGCATCCGCATACCAGAAGCGAAAGTCGGTCATCGAGCGGAAGCTGAACGAAGTCAGCAAAAAATACGCGCGGTTTAATCCCTGAAGCGGCGGTTCGCGCAGTGTTTGCCGCGCGCCGGTACCACTCTTAAGAGCAGTACCGGCGTGCGGCAGGACGAGGTTCTCGCTGTTCCCTTGATTTCATACTATGGTTCAAGCTGACCTTTCGGTTGGCTTGGTACACGGAGGGATATCGAAGTGGTCATAACGAGGCGGTCTTGAAAAACTATCGTTCTGATCACAGCAAACTCCCCAAAACCCTTGATTTTATTGGGTTTTTCGCACTTTTTCTTACACTTTGCGAGATGAGCATCTCGCAGTTTTCTCGCAATTTTCTCAATTTCATATTTCGGTATTTGCTGACCTTTCGGTCAGTTTGATACACGGAGGGTTATCGAAGCGGTCATAACGAGGTGGTCTTGAAAACCATTTGCCGGCAACGGCGCGTGAGTTCGAATCTCACACCCTCCGCCACATAGGGGTCAGGATGGCAGTCTTGACCCCGTTTTTTTTGCTTATATGACTTCTTCTGTTGACAGAACCTTATCGATGATCCTTGCGCTTTCCCGCTTGCTTTCGCTGTCTACATGCGCATAAATATTTGCCGTGGTACTGATGTTCGAGTGGCCAAGCCATTCCTGAATCTCTTTCATAGAAATATCGTTTGCCAGCATCAGTGAGGCACAGGAGTGACGCAGATCGTGGAAGCGGATCTTTTTCAGCCCGTTTCGTTCGAGAATCACCTTGAAGTGTTCTGTGACATACTGTGGTTTCAGAATATCCCCCATCGCATCTACGCACACATAATCCAGGTATTTTCTGTTGTACGATTTACGCAGGACTCGTTGCATTTCCTCTTGCCGCGCTCTTTCTTCCTCTAAAGCCTTTTTGATAAATGGCATCAGCGGGAGAGACCGGTAGGAGGATTTTGTTTTCATGACATCAAGACCCTCGATCTCGTTGCCGTTCAGCTTGTTTTCGATGATCTTGTGCCTGATATAGATCTTGTCCTCAACGGGGTCTATCGCGTCCCATTTCAGTCCCAGCACTTCGCTTCTCCGAAGTCCGTAATAAGCGGTCAATATGACTGCTATCTTCATAGGATCGCCATCCAAGCACTCAAGGAGCTGTTTGATCTCCGCAGAGTTGTAGTACGTTCCTATGTATTGCACTGCCTTGGGTCTGTCTGCCTGGTCGCAAGGGTTGGTTGGAATCACCCGACGTTTTACGGCTTGCTTGAATGCAAGATGCATCATCGAATGATACCTTTGGGCAGTTGCACCGGTAAGTCCGTCGTTCCGAAGTGAGAGGTAGAATGCGTTGATCTCATCGCCGGTCAGTTCTTTGAGGGGAATGCCCAACTTCTTGAAGTATGGTACGATCCTTCCGTCCGTCATTCTTTTGTAGCTGTTATACGTAAGGACGGAGATATTGCATTTGTGGCTTTCAAGCCATTCCACAATGTATTCGTCCACCTTCTGATCCGCCAGTCTCATTCGCTCCTGTTCTGCATGTGTAAGCGATTCCTTCAGGTACAGATCACCGGAGTTATATTTGGAGAGCAGTTCATTCAAGCGGTGCCCGGCTTCCGTCTTGCTTCCTTTTTTGGCTTCCAGGTCAAGACCTTGCCATTTCTCTTTGCGTTTTCCTTCGACAGTGTATAAGTTGATTACAGCGTACCATTTGCCGTTCTTTTCGGTCAGCCGACCGGTTATTCTTTTCATGTATATCTTCCTTTCTTTTTGTTGTGGTTGGCAAATGACTTCATAGCGCTGTCGGCACTATGAAGTATATCACATTTGCACTCATTAATCCAGCGATTACCGGAGATTATACGGGATTCAATTGATAATTATTTGTGTCCAAAAGAAATGTGACAAGACACATTTTGGGGACAATCGTTTTGCCCCCGACTTTGATGGAAGACAGCCTTCCACCGTTCACCAGATCATACGCCTTGTTCTTTCCGATCCGAAGTATTTTTGCCACTTCAATGACCGTCAGAACTTCGGGTTCATCTTTTAAAATTGAAAGATATAGTCTTTCGCTCATAGCATTTTCCTTTCTTCTGCCATATGGACAGAAATCATTTGTAGATGGGTGCAAAGCATCGCACCCGTTTCTTGTTAAGTATAAAGCCTTTGATAAGTTTTATAAATGTCGATTCCAAGGCTGGCAAGAGATGCTCTTTCAATGGCGTTCGCAGAGCCGGTATCAATGCGACCAACATATTTGATCAGCCTGTCCTTGTCTATAGTTCGGATCTGTTCCAACATAGCCATCGACTCTTTCGGAAGGCTTCCTTCTTCGAGCTTAATCGTTACATGTGTGGGAAGCCCCTTTTTCTTTCCCTTGCTTGTGATAGCAGCAATAATCACTGTGGGTGAGGCTTTGTTGCCTATATCATTCTGAATGATCAGTACGGGACGAATTCCCCCCTGTTCACTTCCTTGAACCGGATTGAGGTCAGCGTAGTATATTTCATTTTTTTGTACTTTCATTTTTGCCCTCGTGATTAAATAATATATGGTGGCTGAACCACTTCTGATCTACAGCTCCCAATTTTCGAGATTTTGAACTTATTCACATCAGCATTCCTCCCAGCAATCCGAACAGCTTCGTGTAATTGACAGTGCGAGATAATCTCGATATTCATCGCTTATCCGTTGGTTCGTGTTGAGCTTATAACAGAAACACAGGAAGTTGTATAACGCTTCAATGTCCTTTCCGATGTTAACCGACATCGGCTGTTCAGAGTGATTCATACGGAATATACAGCACTCGCCTTTCAGCCATCGTTCAAGGTTGTTGTCCTCGTCGTGGAAGATTTCCTTCAGACGATTCAACGCCCATATACGATTCTGTTCAAAGGTGGCAGATGCTTCATTGTCGTGATTGTTTTGTCTCGCATTTTCCGCATTCACGATTGCGGTTAAGTAATTGCAAAATTTTCTGTAGTTCATAATATCTGATCCTCCTTGGATTATGTAAAAGATCGACGGCAGATTGTTTCTACCGTCGATCAGGATAGTAATAGTTTGTATTGTATATGTCTTATCGTATTTGTCGCCCGACACCCCCGATATTGTGGTTTTATCCACGGGCATATAACAGACGGTCAACAGCGTACTGACCTCATTGGCGTCTCACCAGCCGCCGGGTTCTCCGGCACCCGCATTCACGGAAGTATCATTATCCCCAACCCCTGTCATGGCCTTCCAATGATTGCTACTCATTGGTCCAAGTCCTGAAGGACATTTCCGTTGTGAGACGGCTGTCGTTCGCTTGTGTGGCTTGCGCTCTCGCGCGGAGTCGGTAACGTATCTGCTATATCGGTATTCAGTTGTCAAATATCAGTGAGGAATTTTTTGTTCCTCACCTATACCCATGAAATCCGGGTTTTAGGGACCTGTTTTTCGAAAATAAGTTGAAAATTTTAGTAACCACGTTTTGCCAACTCTTTGTCGATTTTCTTTTGAGCTGACTGGAGGCTTTTTAGAACGGCTTTATGGTCGCAATCTTCTTCTGCAGCGATTGCATAGGTACTCTTTCCGTACATTTTGGACTTTATATATCTGCTTCTTTGAAGTGGAGTTAGTACCTGCATGATTTCGCTTGCGATATCCATTGTTTTAGGTAGAGCTTGTCTTTCGTCTTCCTCTCGAATGTATTCGTCCTCGACCGATTCATAACAGACGAGATCTGTTTCGAGAAGTTTTTCGATAGATACATTTTCACGAGTTTCACGCTTGTCCTTGTTGAAGTAATCATGAGCTTCTTCCGTGAGGCGTGCTTTCCAAGCATCGAAGTCTTCAATGCTCATTTCGTGGGAGGGGACAACTCTGCGAGTGGTGGTTTTCTTTCCTTTTCTGCCATCCTTCTTGCGGTATTCGACGATCTGAAGGTTTCCGTTTTTATCTTCTTCCTTGCGGTAGGTGATGACTTCATCTGCGAAGTTATAAACGAGGTCGGGGGTGTTCTTATTGAGCTTGTAAAATTCTGCGTTCTGATAATCCATATTTGTAATTCCTTTCGTTTGCTTTTTCTTTGCTTACTGCGGTTCAGTTTTTTGGGTTTGAGCAAACTATGGAATTACGGGTATTCAGCTAAGAACTCATGCCAGGTATGTATATAAATCAAAAGTGCTTCCTCTCAGATTCCTCTGTCGGAAGCACTTGATCTGGTCTTTATCAGCCGAAAACAAAAAGCCGCCGACAGATAGAGTTAACCCATTACGGGCGTTATTCTATCTATCGGCAGCTTCACATGTTAGCTATATCTTTTACTATAGCAGGTCTGGCATTGCTGACCGATTTCTTTGATGAGACCTATCGGACGGCTTAACTTAGCACTATTTCAGCCAGGCATCCACGATGTCGTTCATCGCAATATTATTCAGTTGTTGATTCTTGTTACGATACTCCAACGAAGCATGGAGCTTTCGACATCTCTTTGGGAAGTTTTATTTCCAATACTTCCGATCTTCTGTTTTTGTATGAGCGAACCATTGTGACCTTACACCGGTTACACTCATATCGGAGCTTTCCTTCTTCATCCTGATACCCATCGTTTAAAGTTCCACACTTTGGGCAGTACATCGGGACCCTTGTCCACTTTATATCTCTCTGATTCACTATATTTAAATCTCCTTAAACCCGTAACTGTATTCTTCATGTAACTACTCATAGCGAAATTCCTTTTTCTCTTTGGATATTTTATTTAATGATGGGTGCTTCCATAAACCACTTATCGTCTTCACGGAAGATATATTTTTCTTGTCCTTCAATCATCACGGTATATCTGATACCTCTGCCACCAACTTTTGTTGAGGCAGCAGGAGTGATGTGAAGAATTCGGTCGATCATGTATGTTGCCCCGTCTTCCCACAGAAAACGGCGAGGCTTGACTGTTCCGTCCCGAAGCATGACAGCATATACATCAACATAAACTTTTCTGTATTCTTGCGTATTCATATGACCTCCTATAAGGGTATTCCGGTAGGCATTATGATCTTGGGGTTTCCTTGTGCCGACATTTTGAGATTGTTCAGCAAACAGGCATTGCGGATAATGTTCTTCCCGAAACGGGAGCGGAGTTCTTCCACCGCTTTATCGATCGCTTCTGACTTTGCAACTCGCTCTGCATCACAAAAGATATCCAGTTGATGAGGCGCATCAAGGGAAGTCAGATTGATGGCGCGAACCGTAAGCGAACGAATAGGATGCTTCCAATCATAACTTCGCATAAAAAGGGAGAAGGCTTCTTTTGCGATAGCGGAAGGACTCTGTGTAGGTACGGGGAGCCTACATTGCCATTGTTTCGTGTAAAGCTCATTATCTCGGACATATATAGCGATGCCTGTAGCTTTCTTATGAAAGACATAGAGCTTGTGGCCTATGTCTTGGCAGAGTTCAAGGATGAATGTCCATACCTCTGCCGGGTTTTCAAGATCCTGAATTGCCGTCATCCCGTGACCTACGGATTTATCCGGTGCTTCAGTATCTCGTACTGTCACTCTCGAATCATCAAGGCCGTTTGCAAACCGCCATAAATCAACCCCACACTTCCCGAGCTTTCTTTGAAGGTACTCACACGGAAACTCTGCGATCTGACCTATAGTCCGTATTCCTGATGATGCGAGTTTTCGTTCGGTAGCTCTCCCGACTCCAAGCATATCGGAAGCTGGAAGATTCCAAACAATGTTTTTGTAGTTGTCTTGCGGTATGACGGTGACTGCATCGGGTTTCTTCATATCACTTCCGAGTTTTGCGAAAATTTTATTGAAGGAAACACCTGCCGAGATCGTAAGACCAAGTTCAAACTTGATTCGCTCCCTTATCTCATTCGCAATCTTTTCTCCGTTTCCCATGATTCTCGTTGAACCTGTAACATCAAGCCAACATTCGTCCATACCGAACGGTTCGACCTGATCTGTGTAGTGTTCGTAGATTTCACGAGCCGCTTTGGAAAACTTCATATATTCTTCGTAGTGAGGAGGAACGACAACGAGTCCGGGACACTTCTGTTTCGCTTGCCAGATTGCTTCGCCGGTGGACACACCATAACCTTTGGCTTTGTAATTCTTGGCAAGCACGATACCGTGCCTTTCTTCGACATCGCCACACACCGCTACGGGGAATGGCTTTAGTTCAGGATCAAGAAAGCATTCGACCGAGGCGTAGAAATTGTTCATATCGCAATGAAGAATGGTTCGGTTCATCTGTATTCCTTTCTGAAATCATTTGGTTTTGAAAATTTACGAACAAGTTTTCATCAACCTATTGACAAAAGGCTGTTCGTGTGATAGAATTCTATTACGAACAAGTTTACGCCTTGCACTTAATATTATATACGAACACCCTTTCGTTGTCAATAGGTTTCTACGAAATTCTGTTCGTATTTTGTGAATTTTTTTAAGGAGTGTGAAGAAATGACCTTTGCAGAAAGATTAAAGCAAAGAAGAAACGAGTTAGGACTGACTCAAGCTGAATTGGCTAAGAAAGCGGAACTGACATTAAGAACCATACAGAATTACGAAGGAGGAACTCGCAAGCCTTTAAATATTGAAATGGTACAAAGACTGGCTGTGGCACTTGCTACAACCACTGAGTATTTGACCGGTACATCAAGTGCAGTTGTTGAAGCCTACGAGAAAGGCGGAGCAAGATCCGCACGAGATGTTGACCAAATAGTATCCGAAGTTGCCGCACTGTTCGCAGGCGGAGAACTTTCCGATGAACAGAAGGAAGGCGTTATGGCTGCCCTTAATCGCGCTTATTGGGATGCAAAGGAAACTAACAAGAAATACACACCGAAGAAATATCGCAAGTAAAGTCCTGTTTAATGGATACATATTTTGCTACGATATAGGGAGAAGGAGGTGATTGTATTGGGGCAGGAACGATTTGAAGTGATTGGCGAACGACTCGTGCGCAGATTTCAAACAAGAGATCCGTTTGAGATTGCACAAGGACTCGGCATCGTTGTCTATGATGACTGCGAAGGCTTTGGCGATCTGAAGGGTATGTATAGTGTCGTAAAAAAGCAAAGATCAATTTTTATAAACAAAAGATTGGACGAGCGAACAGCTCGTATTGTCTGTGCGCATGAGATTGGACATGATCAGTTACACCGAGATATAGTGAAGCGAAATCGCTTCTTACAGGAGTTTCAGCTATACAATATGGCTTCTCGGAGAGAGTACGAAGCCAATATCGTTGGTGCTTCCATACTCTTGTCTGACGAGGAAATTCTCGACTATATATATAATTACCGGTTTGATTCAGAACAGATTGCAAGAGCAACACATACGGATATAAACTTGGTAGCTCTGAAGGTAGCCCATCTTATTGAGAAAGGCTACAAACTCAGAACTTTGGAACATAATTCTAAATTTCTAAAAGGGTAACAAAAGACCTGCGGTTTTTGAATCGTAGGTCTTTTTCTTTGCTTATAGCGGTGAAAATATTTTGCCTCGAATCCTTCAAATTCTGTGAATAATAAAAGGCATTGCCGTCCATGAAGGAAAGCAATGCCTTAGCATTTAAACATTATAATGTTTTGCTCCGTTTATGTATTTCTCATAATCGATTCGGATAATATTCTTTTGACTTGAATGCAATGCCATTCTGCTGGCAAATCCTAAATGGCAGAGCTTCTTATCAGGTTGGACGGCAAGTGCATCCGTCCACTCGATTTCGGTTGGCTTTTTATCGCCAATGGTAAAGCCTTCCCATTCTGCTTGGGCGAGGAATTGTCGGCAGAGAGCTTGATTGTTGAAAAGGACATAGATGTGCTTTTCGGGGTTGATGAGATTTGTGATGGTACGCATGATTCTGTACACTCCTATATATTTTTCCCTATAAGAGTGCAAAAAAGCAATCCCATCGTCACGACAGGATTGCTTGATTACTCATATCACCCCATCGTTCAAGCGTTAGCACCTTGCCCTTCGGCGGTTGCTGTGCGGTCATAGGGCTTGTCCCTCGCGCACTCTTTATAGGTTGAATTAATTATATCATATTTTGCTATGTTTGTCAACAGTTCTTACGTTGTGATCACGCTTCTGTCTGTAATATCATCGGGCATTATTCATTACCCTTCAAGCCGTTTTGATACTTAACAAGTTCTGCCAACAACTTATTAAATATCAATTGATTAGGGTAGTATCGGTAATCCGCAAAAATTCGAATACCTGACTTGTCGTAAAATTCTTTGATAGCCGCAGCACAAGCTGCACTTCGACTCTGCCCGTACTCACATTGGCAAATAATCGTATAATGCTTCTCGATAGATTTTCAATGAAGTCAGCAAGTTTTGCTGCCTCTGGGAAATAGGTATCATACGTCAACCCGTAATCCTCAAGAATCTCGATATCAATATCGTGGATTTCTACATAAAATACGTTATCGCACACACCGCAATAATTAACCTTATGGTAATCCTTTGGAGTGCGAGGACTTACAGGGTCATAAAAACTGATGTTCGCTGTTTCGCTCGGCAACTCATTTGCCTTTAACGATTCTGCTTCTTTTCGTGAAATGACTTTTATATCAATCAATTACCCCTCTCCTTTCTTAGCTACTAAACATCTTTATGCGGTTTAGCAGTGTTTCAACAAGTCCTCATTCATCAAGGCATAGCTGAATACCAACATAAAAACTCCTTATTTCTACGAATCAAACCATGTTTCAAATTCATATTTGGTAGAAATCTGCTCTGTTATGATGTCGGTTATCACGCCATATATTTTTCGATTGAGGCGAAGGCAAATGATGAAGGGGGTATTATCTTTCTTTGCAATATAACCGATTTTGTTTCCATCATACATCAGCATGACCGCATCCTTTGCTAATGTGCGATAAAGAAGTAATAGAAGTGTAAAAAATTTTGCCGTTCCTATCCGGCA